>Ga0164296_1000026_pt1 | contig 190060 bp, 161 predicted proteins | sample GEODES057metaG_FD_113533 | JGI IMG/M metagenome (GOLD analysis project Ga0164296, IMG submission 113533) | Dystrophic lake water microbial communities from Trout Bog Lake, Wisconsin, USA - GEODES057 metaG | ecosystem: Environmental > Aquatic > Freshwater > Lake | place: USA: Trout Bog Lake... | reverse complement strand
TGCTCTATCTGCCCTCCATACCAACGGGTGCCGATCATGTCCACTATTTCAAAGTCCCCATCCTGCTCTGCGCCGGTAACTTTAATTTTCCCGGTAGTAGGATTGGGAAAAATGTGCAGATCTTCCTTTGATGCTGATGCTACCGACACCGTAATTCCATCATCAAAGTACTCGGTAAGCGACGCGATATTAAAGGCGCTATCGTCCGGATAACAAGCGTTTATTGGCGTGAGGCGGAACGAATAATGATATGGAACAACTCCAAAGGGATAAGAAGTATCTCCACCGGAGACACACATCACGGTATCGGTGATGTTTATGGGAATGGTCTCGCCGGGAAACATGGTGCCGATATTGTAGGTAAGCAGAGAATCTGCGCTGCTGTAGCTTGTCCAGGCAAGTGAAGCAGATAGCGGACTCAAGGTGGGATTTACTGATAAAGGAGTAGCTGTGTTAGGATATTGCACATAGAACTGCACGCCAGCCACGGTATCATTTCCGATGTTTTGCAATGATACTGCAAAGTAATGGTAACCAAAACAATTGAAATAGGGAATCGTGTCATTGACAATAAGCCGCAAAAGGCCGCACTGGCTAAGGGTATTGGGGAAATTGCAGCCGGTGTCTGTTAAGCCTGCTGTGAGCATGGGCAGGGTATATGAGGTCGTAGCGCATATTTGTGTGTCCGTAAAGTCGTGATCGAACGGAAGCAGTTCGCTAACTGTGTACGTGCCGGTGTCCACTTTAAGTGTATAATTACCCTGCGAATCAGCAACTGCGAAATAGGGGCCCGGCAACGCAACTACTGCAAAACCAGCCAGGGCAGGGTCTGAAGTGAGCAGGCAGTTGTTATCGGTATCGTTGTAAATATTGCCTTTGATGGTATTGTTGCCGGGCGGAGTGAATGTTGTGTCATTCATCATAGCCAGTGACCTGCAAGGACCAGGGATCATTGTTGCGGAAAAATGGGTAGGTTGAACAACATTGCCCATTACCAGCAGGTTACCGTTTCTCACATCTATCGTCTCGTTGACATACTGGCCTGTTGTTAGTGGTTGAGCGTTCCAGATCAGGTTGCCGGCTGCCGTGTCAAATTTGATGATCATACCTTGCGTCCCTGGCTGTGTAACAACACTGGTGATATAACTGAAAGTATCTGTAAAATTCAGCGCCATATAACAGCTACCGGAGCGGCAATTCAAGAAGGCAGGCCAATTGTTAATTCTCATGGGATTTATCCAGACCAGGTCACCAGCGCCATTATACTTTTTCAACGACACGTAATTGCCCGGACTATCGACAGACAGATAAATATTCATGCCTGGATCGACCGCCATTGCGCCCGGAATCACGCCGATCGTGTCGATGATCTTTGACCATTGATAGTTACCCATTGCATCATATTTAGCCAGAAATGCGGGCTCATTCCCCGCCGGGCACCAGAGCGTATCTGTACCACCAAATACCGCATAAATAGTGTCGCCCAAATATCTGTGCGACAGCAAACCGGAAATAACCACATTACCGCCGGCATCAGCGGCCATTTGAAAAAGGTTCGCATAATTATTACTGGTTATCCCAGAGACCCAGCATGCTGTGCCGTTTGCACCATTAAGCTTAAGCAAAAAAACGGGATCAACCGTGTTATCTACTGTCACCGTATCCACCACAAACGGAGTGTAGCAAATGCCGGTAAGGTAGATATCCCCGTTGTCGTCGCACGCGATATTCTTAGGGTAAAGTCCGTTTAGTTCCGGCACAGGACTTGTAACGGAATCAATAAATGTCTTCAGCCACTGGACATTCAGCGCAGAGTCGAATTTTACAACAAAATATGCATCTGCCGCAACCGGAGCTATTGCCTGAAATGAACCAAAAGTAAGCGTATCACCAAACTCGCCCATAAGATAGAATGAGCCGTTATGGTCGGAGACCATCATTACATTGTTAACACCAGATGTGGGATCTGATGCAGTTACCATTTTACTGAAGTGCCCTAACTGGTCGTATTTTACGATGAAGGGTTTGCTGTAGCCATAAACCGTTGTATCCCCGAACCTGGCAGAATCGGTAAAAACGCCGCCTATATAAGAGTTGCTGTTTTTATCGAGCAGTGCATTATTGGGATATGCAAAGACAGCATCGGCCCAAATAAAACTCTGCGCCTCTGCGACAAAAGAAATAAAAGTAACATACGCGACGAGGAGAAGCTTGAGGATCTTTTTCATAAAACGATGTATTGCAGGGTAGATCATAAAGTTAAGTAAAATTTAGAATATTTAAAGAATTCGATATTCTATTGCCAGGAACGGCAAACAGCCGGGGCTCTGGCACGCTTGCCGCGTGACTACACCCCTATGCCAGTGCAGCCCGCCGAATGCCTATTACGCCCGCCCAATTGCATATCTTAGAAAACCACGCAACGCATACAAACATCGCAAGGTTGCATCATCTTATCCCGCACATGCGGGAAAGCTATTCGCAATGAACCAAATTTTTCAGCAGCACTGAAAGCTGACGGCTGAAAACTATGTCAGCCGGAGCATGCGGTTGTCCACCCACTGAAAAAAGGCTTCGGGCTGGTAGGTGCGCCAGTTGGGGTTATCCATAAAGCGGATGTAGCGGTCTATGTGGGAGTGGTGAAAATCCTGCTGCGTATGGTCGGGCATATTCAGCGATACGATCCAGCCGCCGCGGTCTTTGATATCTTCATACCACTCTTCGTAGTAGTCGGCATCGCTGCTATGAAAGTTGAGCACGTTCTCTGCTATCAGTATGAATTTAGTGATGCCGGCGGCTATCAACGCATCGGCAACCGACCGCTTGAACTGCATGATGTCGTTCTCCACCGCATCGTTCCACTCCCCTATCATTTCTATGATCACGAAGTTGAGGTCGTAGTCGGTATATAGCACCTTGAGGTAAAGCGTACGGGAGCCAAACTCGTCCCACTGCGGGTGGATGTAGTAGTTATAAACCGTATTGGAAAATTCGAACTCACTGTGGCCGACGCCATAAAACGGCGACCGTTCATCTTCCTCGGCGTTATAAAGGTGCTGCCAGTTATAAAAGGGTTCTATTTCGTGCATCTCTGATCCAAAAATAATGCGTTTTGCCAAAAATGCATGAGGAAGACACGGGCTGCTGCCGGGCGCTATAGTTTTAACGTTTATGTGTTCACTTTTAATTCATTACTAAGCGGCTTTTTCTACTTTTGCCGTTCCGCCGGCGCAGTAAAAGCCGGCGCATGACCGTATTGCCCCCAACGACCAAACCACTGGAAATAAACATTTTTAAATGGGCCCCGGTGCGCTACCTCATCCGGCGCGCCAATGGCATCATTTTGCCGGGTGTGGGCGGTGCATCGCTGTATGATGTGACCAAGTTCTTTTTTATGGAGGTGCGGCAACTGAAACTGACCGAGCGCGCTGCAGCAGTTACCTACAATTTCATTATGGCCATGCCGCCTACCTTCCTGTTCCTGATGTCGCTGGTGCCTTATGTGCATATAGACCATGTGGAGCAGGCCATCCTTTCCACCCTCAAATTACTGGCGCCCAACCCGAAAATATATGCCAGCATCAGCGGTGTTATCGGCGATTTTCTGCATAAGCAGCACCACGATGTGTTGTCGTTTGGCCTACTGCTGGTGCTCTTCTTCTCGTCTAACGGGATGATGGGATTGATGCGCAGTTTTGACAAAAGCCTATCGGTATATAAGAAACGAACTGCGCTGCAAAGGCGGTGGACGGCCATTAAGCTGACGCTGCTGCTGATCATTGTGAGCATTATTGCCCTTTCTGTGTTCATCATACAAACGCGCAGCCTGAACTCGCTGGTGCTGCATGTTTTCCACCATATTGCGGCGGTGAAGGTGCTGAGTGTGCTGATACTGATAGCGGTCATTTTTGTGACCATCTGCTTTATTTATACTTACGGTCCGTCGCTCACCCGCAGGTTCCCGTTCATATCGGCAGGCAGCGTATTTGCGACCATTGCCTCGGTAATAGCCACTTCGGTGTTCTATTTCCTGGTGAATAATTTTTTGAACTATAACAAGGTATATGGCTCGGTAGGTACGCTGATCGCCTTTATGGTGCTGGTGTGGCTGAATACGGTGATCATATTGCTGGGCTACCAACTGAATGTGAGCATATTGCTGGGCAAACTTTCGAAAGAAAAAAATGATGGGCACAAAAAGTAAGCATATCGCTATTCTAGCTGCGCTGGCAACCTCCATGGTTGCGGGCTGCCAGAACAATGGCGCCAATGTGCCCAAAAATGTAACGTTTACCGAACATGTGGCGCCCATACTGTACAACAACTGCACCGTATGCCACAGGCCCCAGGGCGATGCTCATTTCTCGCTGGTGACCTATGCCGACGCCCGCGCCAATGCATCTGCCATAGCCTATACGGTAAAAGAGCGGCTAATGCCGCCGTGGCCGGCAGACCCACACTATACCCAGTTCAAAGGCCAGCGGGTGCTGAGCGACCACGATATAGATGTGCTTGTGAAGTGGGCCGCGCAGGGTACCCCCGAAGGGCCTGGCGACAAGTTGCCTAAATTGCCGGAATACCCCTACGGATCGCTTATTGGCAAGCCGGATATGCAGATAGCGCTGGCCCCCTATTTTATTAAGGCCAACAGCGCGGACCAGTTTTTGCTGGTGAAAGTGCCCTTTGAACTGCCGCAGGATACGTTTGCCAGCCTGGTGGAATTTGTGCCGGGCAAAGCCAATATAGTGCACCACGTGAATGGCGACATGGTGAAGTATGAATTTGACAAAAAGAGGGATGTATTTGCCGGTGCGCGTGTGGTGCAGATGGCCGAGGATACGCTGAACCTGCTGAAAGCCTTTGAGAAACTGGGCCTGCCGAATGATGACGGCAGCTACCCTGTGCTGCAAAAGTCGGTAGTGAACTACCTGCCGGGCACCGAGGGCCAGCTTTACCCGGCGGGCATTGGCGGCTACATGCTGCCGCGGAAGGGAGCCTTCCTGCTCAACGATCTGCACTATGGTTTTACCAATTCAAAAGATGTGACCGACAGCTCACACATCAACATCTTTTTTAGCAAAACGCCGCCCAACAGGCCAGTGCAGGAGTTTCAGTTAGGCACATTGGGTGTATCGCCCGTGGAGCCGGATATGGTGATACTGCCGGGCACGGTAAAGCCCATATACAGCAAATTCACCACGCCCTACGATATATCGATACTGACTGTGAACCCTCATATGCACCTGCTGGGGAAATCGTTCAAGGCCTATGCGCTTACCCCTGCCGGCGATACGATCAGGCTTATCTCCATACCCCGCTGGGACTTTAACTGGCAGTATTTCTACACCTTTAAAAAGATGGTGAAGATACCGGCGCACAGCACCATTGTGGCTGAAGGTGTTTATGACAACACGAAGAACAATCTGAATAATCCCTTTAGTCCACCGCGGCAGATCACCGACCAGAATGGCAGTATGAAGGCCACCGACGAAATGTTTCAGTTCATTATTACTTACCTGCCTTATGAGCAGGGAGATGAAAATATGAGCCTTGAATGATGAGTAGATAGCAGATAGTACTTAGTAGATCGTCGTTTAGTCGTAAGTAGTAAGTCGTAAGTAGAAAGACCGTAGATAGTATAGAGTACTTAGCAGATCGTTGTTTAGTAGTAAGTTGCACTTTGTAATAGGTAAAAAGTTGCAGGACAGGGTGTTCATTGAGCATTTTAGCTCAGTTTTGACCTGAATTTGGGATTTTTGGGTTGGAATTTCCTCTATTATTTTTTGAAATTTGACTTTTTTTGCTACATTTGCAGTCCAAAAATTTATTGTTAACCCCAGATAATTTCTATTATTATGTCGGTAAAAATCCGTCTCCAGAGGCACGGCTCTAAAAAACGTCCGTTTTACTTCATCGTAGTGGCTAATACCACTGCGCCCCGTGATGGTAAATTCATTGAAAAATTGGGAACTTACAACCCGCTGACCGTTCCTGCGACTGTCCGCATGAACCGCGAGCGTTCGCTGCACTGGCTGCAGAAAGGTGCTGAACCTACCAACACTTGCCGCCGCATCCTTTCTTTCAAGGGTGTATTGTTCCTGAAGCACTTGTACCGTGGTGTATCTCTCGGCCTGTTCGACGAGTCAACTGCTATGGAAAAGTTTGAAAAATGGAATGGCGAGCACGAAGAACTGGTAGCTAAGCGCGAAGAAACACACCGCAAGCACAAAGCTGAGAAGCGCCATGAGACCATGCGCGAATCAGTGCGCAAGGTGGAAGAGAAGAACGCTGAAAGGGCTGCATCTGCACAGGCAACTGAAACTGCAGAAGAAGGCGAAGCTGAAGCAACTGCCAGCACTGAAGAAGCTTAATTTCAAAATCTTTACCCAACGATCCCCGCTCTTTGAGCGGGGATTTTTTTTACACCCTGTACTTGCCGGTAGTTTCAACAATCCCCAAACTCTCTCTACTTTTGGACAACTTTTTGCTTTTCACTTTTGACCTTTGACTTTCAAATGAAAATAGACATACACACGCACATCATGCCGGAGCATATACCGAACTGGTTCCAGAAGTTCGGATATGGCGATTTCATCAGGCTGGAACACCATAAACCCTGCTGCGCGCGCATGATAAAGGGCGATAAGGTTTTCAGAGAAATTGAGGCCAATTGCTGGGACCCCAAAGTGCGCACGAAGGAGATGGACATGACGGAAGTGAGTAAGCAGGTGCTGAGCACGATACCCGTGTTGTTCAACTACTTTGCCAAACCGGAGCATGCCCTGGAGACATCACGCTTCTTCAACGACCATATAGCCCAGTGCTGCGAGCACCACCCCGATCGCTTTATTGGTTTAGGCACTGTGCCGATGCAGGACATGGACACCGCCATAAAGGAAATGGAGCGCTGCGTGACCGAGCTGAAAATGCCAGGGTTGGAAATAGGCTCCAACATCAACAATAAGAACCTGAGCGACCCATCGTTCAACCCCTTCTGGGAGGCGGCAGAGCAACTGGGCGCGTGCATTTTTGTGCACCCTTGGGAAATGATGGGCGAGAACGATATGACGCGCTACTGGCTGCCATGGCTGGTGGGCATGCCTGCAGAGACCAGCCGTGCCATCTGCAGCATGATATTCGGTGGCGTGCTGGAACGCTACCCTCGCCTGCGTGTGGCGTTTGCACATGGCGGCGGCAGTTTTCCGCTAACTATTGGCCGCATAGAGCATGGCTTTAATGTGCGCCCCGACCTGTGCGCCATTGACAACAACGTGAACCCACGCGACTATATAGGCAAGTTCTGGATCGATGCCCTGGTGCATGACCCCAAGGCGCTGGATTTTATCATAGACATCATGGGCGCCGATAAGATATGCATGGGCAGCGATTATCCCTTCCCGCTGGGCGAACACCACCCCGGCAAACTGATCGAAGGGATGGGTTATGATGCGAAGGTGAAGGAGCAATTGCTGTATCAGAACGCTTTACAATGGCTCAATGGCTAATCGCTCAATGGCTGAATGGCTCAATTGCTAATGGCCGAATACCGACCCTTTGATTCGTTCCTCCAATGAACGGGGTGACCTGGGCTCAATGGCTGGCATCCGAAGCGCTCGTCGCAGGTGGCTAATTGATGACTGGCGTTCTACGCTGGGAAAAGTCAAGCATCCTTCAAATTCTGTTCTGTTTGCGCATGGTGATGCTGAACGTGGTAGATGGCATTGTACATCATTTCCCGGAACGTGATATTACCAAGCAGCGGATGCGGCAGTTGTAATGTATCCAACTCCTGTTCGGTAAAGGTAGCAAGATTGTTTCTTAGCTGCCCAACGAGCCGGGACATTTCACCGGTCAGTTCGGTGCGGCTAAGCGCGGGTTCGGCTGCGGGAACAAAGCGTTCGGGAGCCCTACCTCCTGCGTGTAGTTTATCGAGATATGCGGTCAGCAAATCGTTGTAGCTGCGGCCTGCTGCATTTGTGGTACCAAATGAGGCTGCGATCATAGCCTTATCCATTGCTGATACCTGCGCCAATGGTTTTACGGACAGCACCATATGGTTCAACTGCTGCGCCGCGCTCCACTTACCCGGCCTGCTGTGGTTGTAGCCGGCGTCGGAAAGCGAGTTGATGTATGCAGCAAAGCTGGCATAGTGTGATGCGAGCTGCTGGCTTATCTGTTCTTTGTTCATGGTAATAATTGTTACTAAAATTAAGAAGTGTGCAGAAAAAAAAATCCCGGCCATGGCCGGGACAATGATATATGATAAAAGTGAGGGCAATTAATAACTACCCATCTTTTTGAGCATCTTGCCATGCTCGCGAAGGGCAACCATAAAATTGGGATATTCGTAGTATGGCAGGCCATAAGATTCTGCGGTCTGCTTTACAATAACGGCCATGCGAGAGTAGTGAATGTGGGAAATATGCGGGAACAGGTGGTGCTCGATCTGGTAGTTGAGGCCACCGATGAACCAGTTCATGATACGGCTTTTGCGGGAGAAGTTACAAGTATTGAGCAACTGGTGAACAGCCCAGCTATTTTCCATCTTGCGGTCGCCAGAAGGCTCGGGAAATTCGGCAGGCTCCATTACATGCGCTAACTGAAAGATAGTAGAAAGTCCGAAACCAGCAGTGAAGTGCAGGATGAGGAACCCGAGCACTACGGCCTGCCATGACATGCCAGAGAACATGATAGGCAGCACGAGCACGTAGGTGAAGTAGATGACCTTGTATATGCTGAGCTCCAGCATAGCTTTACCTACAGATATCTTTTCTTTTTTCAACAGGCCTTTTTTCTCATAAATAAGAATGAGGCGATAATCCTTGAAAGTAACCCACTGCAGGGTAAGCAGGCAATAAAGGAACCAGCCATAGATATGCTGAAAACGATGCATGCTTGCCTTTTTTGCATAAGGTGAAAAGCGCATGAGGCCACCTGTGTCTATATCTTCATCGAGACCTTCGATGTTGGTATAAGTGTGGTGCAGAATATTGTGCTGTATGCGCCAGGTAACATCGTAACCGCCGACTACATTCACCAGGTCGCCGATGATGGTGTTCACCATCTTGTTATCTGAATAGGCGCCGTGATTAGAATCGTGGTGGACAGAACAACCGATGCCAACCATGCCGAGGCCCATAAGGAACCACAGGAAATAAAACAGGAACGGGCTGATGGCGCCGACACCTGTAATAATGAGTACACTTGGAGTGAAGAACAGTGCCAGCATAGCGACTGTTTTCAACTGGATCTTAGTGCTTCCGTGTTCCGGAATATTATTTTCTTTAAAATAAGCGTCAATGTTCTTTTTCAGCGTATCGTAAAACCCTTCTTTTTCCTTCGGCGCAAAACGCACAATATCTAACTTGCTCACCTTGTAGTATTAAAATTTGTGCGCAAAGTTAGCACAAAACATTGATGCATTAATATAAACAGAGTAATTGTTTTGCAATTAATGAACGAGCCACCGGCAATAACCGGTGGCTCGCAAAGTAATATTGGTCATTTATGCTTAGTGCGCTGCATCCAGTGCACTTAACTTGTCGTTCATTTCCTTCATTTTGGCAACGTTATTCTTTGCACCATACATTTGTTTGAGTGCAGAGAGATCGTTACGATACATATCCTTTTCGTCTGTATTAAGCTCCGCCTTTGCTGAAAGGGTAGCATAAACTTTCTCAAGGCGAGGCATTGCTTTGTCGAACTGAGCATCACGTTTCACACGCAGTTCATCGTACTTCTTATTGTCAGCATCAGAAGTACCCAGCTTGGCCATCTCTTCATTTATCTCTACACCATTATTGTAGTAAAGCACGCCGCAGTTGAACTGTGCAGACATATTTTCAGGAGCCAGCTCAACAGCCCTGGCGAAAGCAGCTTCTGCCTTGGCATTGTATTCTGCTGCGTTGGCCGGCTTCTTGCCATCTTTAGGGCTAGCCAGGCCCTGATAAACCATAGCCAGGTTCAATTGTGCTTCCGCATTGTTAGGGTCTTTTGCGACAGCATCTGCCAGTGCCTTTTCCAGCTCAGACAATTTATTGTTCTGGATGTAGTAGTTCAGCAACGAGCTTTTGACATTGGCATCATTAGGATATGCCGCAGACGCCTGCTGGATAGCCGCAAGCTGCTCTGCTGCCATCTTATTGCCATTGTTAGTGTTGTACTTATCATACGCATCGAGCAGGATGTTGTAATTCTCAACAGACTTAGTAATAGGATTGTTGATCATTTTATTATAAGCCGTGATCGCGTTGGCGTAGTCCTGCGAAAAATAATAAGTCTTTGCAATCATCTGCGCAGCGAATGCTGCAGTAGTATCCAGCTTTTTTCCATTTGCAACTTTCTCAAAACGCTTTCCACCACCCAGGTCATGGATCTTGATCACGTTTGTCATCGCATTGATGCACTCCTGATTTTTATGATCATTGTAATAACCCGCGCCGGCATTATAGTTCATAAAAGCCGTGGGCACCATGATCGTATTCATATCGGCCTTCTCATAATCGGCCTTCACCTCCATCAGTTTCAGCTCTGTCTTTGTGAGTTCATCAAGCAATACACTTTCCTTAGACCGGTCCGCAACTATGGTGTTGTAATAGATCTGAGATTTTGCGTACAACGTTTTGGGCTTATCTTTTGTTTCCGGATTGGCCTGGGCCCGGTCAATATCTGTTTTTGCTTCTTCCCAGTTCTTTTCATTTGCTGCAGTAAGGGCAGAAGAAATAAATTTTTCCTGCGCAAACCCTGTCCCTGCCATGGCGGTTGCTGCGAGCGCGATCAATAATTTTTTCATTTTTATTCAGTTGTTTGTTTGTTGGTCTGTTGATTGATTCTATTCTTCTACAGGCGGCGTGGCCTCAGCGGTGCCTGCGGCATCATTCTCCGCACTCTCGCCACCCTCAGGCAGGCTACCTTCTTCTTCCTGTATATCCTCCTCCTGCTCGTGCAGGCTCGCTATGGCGGCTATGCTATCCCCTTCGTCTATGTTGATGAGCCTTACACCTTGTGTAGCCCTACCCGCTTCGCGGATCTGCGATACCTTCATGCGGATAGTTACACCAGACTGGCAAGTGATAATGAGATCGTCCGTTTCTTCAACACCCAGCAAGCCCACGAGCGCGCCGGTCTTTTCAGTAACGTTCAGCGTCTTCACACCCTTACCACCACGGTTGGTAATGCGGTATGATAAGTAATACTTCTCGCCGTCTATCTCTACCAGGTTGCCTGCTTCTTCAGGGTTTTCGCCGTCTGCCTTTTCAAAGAAAGCGGTACGCTTGCCGAGTCCATGCTCTGAAACCACCAGCACCTGTTTGTTCAGTTGCTTATGAGAAATGCAGATCATGCCTATGACCTGGTCGTTATCGTTATCCAGCTCAATACCGAATACGCCTATGGCGCCGCGGCCTGTAGGACGAACTTTATCCTGAGGGAAGCAGATAGCCCTGCCGGAGCGAACCGCCATCATGATGTAGCTACCTTCTTCGTTCTTACAAAGTGAAACATCCAACAACTGATCGCCGTCTTCGATAGTAATAGCGTTAACGCCTGTAGAGCGCGGACGGCTAAACTCTTCGAGCCGAGTCTTTTTGATGATACCATTACGCGTGCAGAGCACGATGAAATGGTCATCGATAAATTCTTTATCCTCCAGGTTCGGCACATCGATCACCGTCCTCACCTTGTCATCGGCAGGTATCTGCAGAATGTTCTGTATCGCCCTGCCCTTGCCGTTCTTGTCGCTTTCCGGTATCTCGTACACCTTAAGCCAGTAACAACGTCCCTTTTCGGTAAAGAATATGAGCGTGTGGTGCGTAGAGGCGATGAACAGATGTTCGATATAATCCTCATCGCGTGTGCGACCCGCCATTGCGCCACGACCGCCGCGTTTTTGTGCGCGGTATTCGGCGCTGGAAGTGCGCTTGATGTAGCCGAGATGCGAGATGGTGATGACCACATCTTCTTTCTCGATAAGGTCTTCAATGCGCATTTCATCGGCCATATAATGGATCTCGGTCTTGCGCTCGTCGCCGAATTTCTTTTTCACGTCTCCCAGCTCGTCCTTGATGATCTGGTAGCGGAGGCCCTCGTTGCCCAGTATCTCCTCCAGGTTGGCTATCAGCCTCATCAGTTCGGCATGCTCTTCGCGGATCTTTTCGATCTCCATGCCGGTGAGGCGCTGGAGGCGAAGTTCCAATACGGCCTTTGCCTGTATCTCGGTCATGCCGAACTGGACGATAAGTCCCTCTTTCGCTATCTCAGGATCTGATGAACTACGAATGAGTGCGATAACGGCATCCAGGTTATCCAGTGCAATGATGTATCCTTCGAGTATATGTGCACGCTTGCGGGCCTCGCGCAGCTCGAATTCCGTGCGGCGAACCACAACCTCGTGCCTGAAGCTAACAAACTCGGAAATAAGGTCTTTAAGATTGAGTGTGCGCGGGCGGCCCTTTACCAGCGCTACGTTGTTGATGCCGTAGGACGTCTGCAGCTCGCTGTATTTGTACAACTGGTTGATGATGACCTGTGCCACTGCATCGCGGCGCAGCTCAACAACGATTCGTGTACCCTCTTTATTCGATTCATTGGCAACGTGGGTGATGCCGTCGATGATCTTGTTATTAACGAGGTAGCCGATCTTTTCGGTGAGCGCATCACGATTAACCTGGTAAGGTACTTCGGTGATGATGATGGTCTCCTTACCGCTTTTGGCCGTTTCCACGTTCACCTTACCGCGCAGCACTACCCTGCCGCGGCCGGTGTGCATGCCCTGCTTGATGCCTTCAATGCCGTGAATGATACCGCCGGTAGGAAAATCGGGCGCCTTCACATGTTTCATCAACTCGTCGATAGTGATATCGCGGTTGTCGATGTATGCCAGGCAACCATCCACTACTTCCGTAAGGTTGTGGGGCATCATGTTGGTGGCCATGCCCACGGCGATACCGCTTGCGCCGTTAACCAGCAATTGTGGAATGCGGGTAGGCAGAACGGTTGGTTCTTCGAGGGTATCATCAAAGTTGAGTGTAAAATCAACTGTCTCTTTGTCGATGTCCTCCATCATTGCCTCACCGAGGCGCTGCATACGCGCTTCGGTATAACGCATGGCAGCCGGGCCATCGCCATCGGCTGAGCCAAAGTTACCCTGGCCGTCGATCATCATGTAGCGCATGCTCCATGGCTGGGCCATACGCACCATTGCATCGTAAACCGAAGTATCGCCATGAGGGTGGTATTTACCAAGCACCTCACCTACGATACGCGCACATTTTTTATGGGGTTTGTTGAACGTATTGCCCAGCTCATGCATTGCGAAAAGCACCCTGCGGTGAACCGGCTTCAGGCCATCGCGCACATCGGGAAGCGCACGACCCACGATCACAGACATAGAGTAATCTATGTAGGCAGTTTTCATCTGCTCCTCAATGTTAATCTTAATTACCTTGTCGGTTTCCTCGTTCGAAGAATCGAGCGGCATTAATTCATCGTTATTTTCTGCCATATTTTATTTGAAAGATGTGCAAATATAACGTTTTGAGGCCGTAAAAAGGCTGATCAAACACACAAGGAAACGATAAAATACAACGTGTGAATAACGGTGTGAATTATGACCTGATGCGGAGCCAAAACATGCGGTAAACAGGGCTATTAGGCTATAAAAAACGGGCTCCGTGGGGAGCCCGTTCCTATTTTCGATAAGCCGTGTTAAACCAGCTTGAAAGTTTCGATGAATTTGGTTGTGAAGTTGCCCTTGCGGAAGTCTTCGTTGCGCATCAGTTGCAGGTGGAAAGGTATGGTGGTCTTTACGCCTTCAATAACATATTCGCTGAGGGCGCGCTCCATGGTGTTGATCGCTTCTTCCCTTGTCTGCGCTACGGCTATCACCTTAGCGATCATTGAATCGTAGTAAGGAGGTATGGTGTAACCTGCGTAAATGTGCGAATCCACACGAACACCGTGGCCACCAGGCGTGTGCAATGTAGTGATCTTACCGGGGCAAGGCCTGAAATCGTTGTAAGGATCTTCGGCATTGATGCGGCATTCGATAGCGTGGATCTTTGGCTCGTAGTTGCGGCCGCTGATAGGCACACCAGCCGCTATCTTGATCTGCTCTTTTACGAGGTCGTAGCTGATCACTTCTTCAGTAACACCGTGCTCCACCTGGATGCGGGTGTTCATTTCCATGAAATAGAAATTGCGGTGCTTGTCCACCAGGAACTCGATGGTACCTACGCTCTCGTAATTGATGGCTGCAGCAGCCTTGATTGCCGCATCACCCATACGCTGGCGCAATTCCGGAGTCATGAACGGCGAGGGAGATTCTTCCACCAGCTTCTGGTGACGACGCTGAATACTGCAGTCACGTTCGCTGAGGTGGCAAACCTTGCCATACTGGTCGCCGGCAACCTGTATCTCAATATGGCGAGGCTCTTCCACGAACTTCTCCATATAGATGCCATCGTTCTTGAACGATGCGCCAGCTTCCATTTTGGCGGTATTGTAGTTATGCTCGATATCCTCTTCTTTCCACACCACGCGCATACCTTTGCCACCGCCGCCGGCCGTGGCTTTCAGTATGATGGGATACCCCATTTCACCGGCCAGTTTTTTGGCTTCTTCCACACTGGTGAGCAGCCCTTCTGAGCCCGGTATTACCGGAACGCCCGCCTTTATCATGGTCTCCTTTGCCGTCATTTTATCGCCCATAGAGCGGATCATGTCGGGGGTTGGGCCTATGAACTTGATATTGTACTTAGCACATATCTCGGCAAAATTTGCGTTCTCTGCAAGGAAACCATAACCCGGATGTATGGCATCCGCATTGGTGATCTCTGCTGCCGCCATGATGTGCTGTATGTTCAGGTACGAGTCGCCGCTTTGTGCTTTACCAATACAAACGGCCTCATCTGCGAAGCGCACATGCAAGCTGTCTTTATCGGCGGTAGAGTAAACGGCTACGGTCCTGATGCCCATTTCGCGGCAGGTACGGATCACGCGCAGTGCGATCTCCCCACGGTTTGCTATCAATATTTTCTTAAACAAATCGTTTGATATTTAGAGTGTATAATCCAAAAATTCGGCAATCAGACAAAAGGCTGTACCCATTGTCGAATTGCCGAATTAGCTAATTATCTAATTAAATTGGTTCAACGAGGAAGAGTGGCTGGTCGTACTCAACCGGGGAAGAGTCGTCCACGAGCACCTTCACTACCCTGCCGCTCACTTCGCTTTCAATTTCGTTAAAGAGCTTCATGGCTTCGATGATGCAAAGTACCTGGCCTGCCTTTATTTCGTCGCCCACGTTCACAAATACCGGCTTGTCGGGCGATGGGCTACGATAAAATGTACCAATCATCGGTGATTTTATGGTAATACCGTTACCACTTGCTGCCGGTGCAGGCGCTGCTGCCTTTTCGGCTGCCGGCGCTGCTGCCACAGGTGCTGCTGCCGGAGCCACTGGCGCGGACGCATGCATCATTGGCATGGCAGGAGCCATAGGCATAGCGGGCATGGCCACACCAGACGCGGAGAACTCTTGCCGTATGGTGATCTTGAAATCGCCATCTTCGATGCTCAGCTCGCTGATATTCGATTTGTTGATCGTTTTTATCAGCTCTTGTATTTGCTTATACTCCATGAGTATTGATTTATGCTTTTTGGTGAATGAAAAATTAGCTGGCGAAACCGCCCACAATGCAAGGCTGAATTATGCCTTTACACGCTCTACATATGCACCAGTGCGCGTATCGATCTTGATCAGGTCTTCTGTGTTAACAAACAAAGGTACGTTGATCACTGCGCCGGTCTCCAGCGTGGCTGGCTTGGTGGCACGGGTGGCGGTATCGCCCTTGAGGCCCGGCTCGGAATAAGTGATGCGCAGGTTGATGCTTGGCGGCAGTTCCACGCTCATTGGCTGCTCTGTTTCGGTATTTACGAGTACAAAGCAATCCTGTCCATCCTTATAAAGCTCGGGACGGTCGATCATGTTCTCGCCAAGTACTATCTGCTCGAACGTATTGGTATCCATCAGGTTAAAACCGCTATCGTCTCTGTACAGGAACTGGTAGTTACGACGCTCCACACGAACCGGGAAAATGGTATCGCCTGAATTCCAGGTGTGTTCTATACTGCGGGTATTGTCAACGCCTTTGAGTTTTGCCCAAACCTTAGCTGCGGCGCGGGCGGTTTTGTTCTGTCCGAATTCTACTACTGAGTAGAGGCTGCCATCTAATTTGATGATGAGCCCCATACGCATATCTGCTGTTGTAGCCATGAAATATGTAAATTTTTTTACGAACTGCAAATGTAGTAATTAATGGCAGAAAGAAAAACCCGGCAGGGGGTAAAAAAGCAGCGTCCGCAGATAATACTGCGGACGCAAATAACTCATGTTTCGAGTGGACTTAGTTGCCGCCTGAGAGCGGAAAGTTGGCGTCTATGCCTTGAATGCGACTTGCGAGGCCATTTGCGATGCCTGATGCGTTGTGCCTGAATTCTGATTCAGATTCGCCGCCTGACAGGGGGAACTCAGAATCGAGGCCGTGAATGAAAGCCAGTAACCGTTGTGCTATTGTTGCTTTGCTGACTCCTTTTTCGGGAGCAGGTGCTGCTTTTGTGCTATTATCCGTCTTCATAAAACTGGTATTTAATAACACAAAATTACCACGTGCCACCGGCCCGACTACTGACGTACGTCAGACATGTAACTGATTTTCACTATATAAATAAAATCAAATACTATGTTACTGCTCCGTTAACGATTTTGAAGTGCGAGGAGATAGTGATCCCACGACTCGTCAGTATTGGCGATCTTTACCTTTGAGAACATGTCGCGGGCATCGGGGAAATAGACCCAGAACATGACCTCATCCCTCACCGCACCATCAGCCGCCGGTGTTTCGGTTATGGGCGCGATGCCCACAATGCGGCAGGTCATCATGTTACAGAAACCCACCAGCACCCAGTCGGCCTTGATGCGGAATTTAGTTACGGGCATCTGGCCGTCTTTGTACTTCTGATACAAAGCGTTTACCTGCGGTTTGGTAAGCTCTTCTGTAAAACGATCGTCGGCATTGCTATAGGCCTGTAAGCGGCCATCATTTGCGGCTGTCAACAATAGTGAAGTAAGGACATCGGGCGAGGCCAGACCGGGATCTTTGGTTGTGGCGCCTATGCCATAATCGCACCATACCCGCTGTTTCCAGGCAATGTCCCGTTCCATCAGGTATCCCCAGGGCAACCGGAACGGATCTACTGCATAAGCAGTGTCTGTATTGTTTATTTCAAGCTTGTCCGGCTTGTGGCGCTGCTGACTGAAAGCATTGCTGCTAATAATGGAAATATATATCAGAAAAAGAAAAAGGGCTTTTTTCATGATCATTGATTTTAAGGAGTACAACGTAAATATAAATACAATTCATTAAGCGACGGCCACGCAAAAAAAATGCCTTTAACAAAAGTTTGGCATAGTAATTGACCTATACAAACCAATCCAAACCACCATAAACCCGACCCGATTTTTGCTGTTCAGTTGCTTAACAGCGCGAACAAAACTGATACCGATCAAACCCACATTCTCTGTAAACCCTGTTGTTGTTTTTGTTGTACTGCTGCCGCGCTTCCGCACGGCAGTTTTTTTATTAGGTACTTCCTGTTATTTTCGCTGGCATAACCTCAATAATATGATACAGGCGGGCACCGTAAAATTTCTGCAGCAATTGGCCAAAAACAACAATAAGCCGTGGTTTGATGAACACCGCGATGCCTACCAGGCTGCAAAGGAAGATTTTGAGCAATTTGTGACCGAAGTGCTGGCGGGCCTGTGCAAGATAGACCGGGCTTTTGAAGGGCAAAAAGCGAAGGATTGTATCTTCCGCATTTTCAGGGATGTGCGTTTCAGTAAGGATAAAACACCATATAAGGCACATTTTGGCGCTTACTTCGGACGCGGAGGTAAAAAAGATTTCAGCCCGGGCTATTACCTGCACCTGGAGCCGGGTGGAAAAACTTTTGCAGGCGGCGGGTTGTGGGAACCGGAAGCTGCGCCATTGAAGGCATTGCGCCAGGAGATAGATTACAACTTCGACGAATTTGCAGGTATTATCAATGATAAGAAATTCAAAAAACTGTTCCCCAAAATAAATGGCGAACAGTTGAAGACGTTACCGCAGGGCTACACAGCAGATAATCCTGCCATTGAGTACCTGAAACTTAAAAGTTTTACGGTAGGGCATGCCATTACCGACGAGGATATGACCGGAAAAAAATTCGGCGCTAAGGTAGTTGAAGCCTATGCGGTGATGCAGCCATTCATCTCCTTCCTGCGGAGAGCAACAGATGATGCTGCTTAGTAAAACTGCGTGAGATACGGATAGCGCTCCTCGTATAGTTTCTTCACCCGCTCCAGTATGGTGTGCCGCAGGCCGTCCACATTGCGGCGTTCGGTTGCTGAAATGAAGATGGCAGAATCGTGGGTGATGTGCTGCCAGCGGTCGTTGAGTTGTTGCAGCATATCCTGTTTCACTTCGGGGTCCAGCCATTTATCGAAGGTATGCTCTTCGTAAAGGTCCATCTTATTAAAGATGACGATGATCGGCTTGTCGAAAGCCTTTATTTCCTGCAGTGTCTTATTCACCACGCCCATCTGGTCTTCATAGGCGGCATGCGATATATCTACCACATGCAGCAGGCAATCGGCTTCGCGCACTTCATCGAGCGTGCTTTTGAAGCTTTCTACCAGGTGGTGCGGCAGTTTGCGGATGAAGCCTACCGTATCGCTGAGCAGGAATGGAGTTTGCTCATAAACGATCTTGCGTGTGGTGGTATCCAGCGTGGCAAACAGCTTGTTCTCGGCGAATACATCGGCCTTGCTTAGCAGGTTCATGATGGTGCTTTTACCCACGTTCGTATAACCTACCAGCGCTACCCTTATGTATGTTCCGCGCTCCTGCCGTTGTGTAGTGGCTTGTTTGTCTATCTCGCCGAGGCGCTTACGCAGCAAGGCAATTTTGTCTTTTACTATACGGCGGTCGGTCTCAATTTCCGTTTCACCCGGCCCCCTGCTGCCAATGCCCCCGCCCTGCCTTTCCAGGTGTTTCCACATACCCTTCAGGCGCGGAAGAATGTATTGGTATTGCGCCAGTTCCACCTGAACTTTCGCCTGGGCGGTTTTAGCACGCGATGCAAAGATGTCCAGTATCAGGTCGCTGCGGTCTATAACTTTTACGTTCAGCGCATCTGTAATGTTGCCTATCTGCGATCCGGTAAGCTCATCATCGAATATTACAAGGGTAATACCCTTAGCCACCACAAAGGTCCTGATCTCTTCCAGCTTGCCCTTGCCCACAAATGTCTTGCTATCGGGATGAGGCAGTTTTTGAATAAAGGTTTTCACGGTCTCGGCGCCGGCGGTCTCCGCAAGGAATGCCAGTTCCGCCAGGTATTCATTCACCATAGGCTCGGTCTGCTCCTTATACACCACCCCAACGAGCACCGCCCGTTCATTGCCTTGCACTTTTATTTTTTGATCGATCAATTTAGTTGTCAGTTTGCTTATACCAAAAGCCGCTTAACCCCGGCCCTTTCCTTCGTGCCCCGCAATGACGAGGCGACATGAGCTGAACTCCGCAGCATGTCAAATTTCTACTGCATCGACCCACGTCACCCTTCAGGGGCTGGGTTGCCGCCATTACAACAACCGCTCCTGCATGCGCAGCCATCTTTCAGGCATATCGTTAGCGCTCGCTACCAGGTAATCGCTATAGGCGCAAGGCGCGTATTCCCCGGCTGGCATGCGCATCCACCAGCGACCTGTGCGTTTGCTTTTCACAAACACGGTATCGTTGTCGGTGAAGGAGACATTGAAGATCATGAACTCATTCATCTCTGCCAGGCTTGCCTCGTAGCGCCGCATTACCAGCCCATCTACAAAATACCATATCATCTGTGTGATGAGTTTGGCCGTCATGTCGTGTGCATCTGTGGCGTGATCGTAACCATAAATGCCGAGGGAAGTGAGCTTGTTGCTCATGCCCGCGAACCGAGTCAGCACACAGGCCTCCTCGCCACTCAGTCCATTAGGGGAGCCATTGATATTGGCAGGGGCATCGCTGTAACGAACCGCTGAGATGTCGAAACTGAAGAAGTTTGCAGAACGCAGCACCGGTTCCATATCATCAATATTCTCTTTCACCTTACCCACGCGATGGAAATCGAACCGCAGTTTATCCAGCGTCTCCAGCATGCGCGGCTGCGCATAGTAGCTTTGGAACCCGATATGACTGTAGTGCGAAATGAAATTGGGTGTATTGGTGAGCATGTCCATCAGGAAGCTGCGGTCAGTAGTGTCCTCACTTTCATTCAGGTCAATGAGCATATCGGCCACAACGGCCTCAGCCAGTTGCTCGCGGCTGCGGAACACTTCATATTGCTGCATGGTCAGATCATGACTGCCACCGAGTATAATGGCCATTTTACCGGCGTCTTCAATTTCCTTGAGCACGGCAGCCAGTGCAGCGCGGGAGTCGCCCAGCCTGGCCCCTTGCTGAATATTGCCCATGTCTGCAATAGTGAAGCCGGAGTGCCAATGATACAATTCATACAAATACTGCCTTACCACGTCTGCACTTCCCGTGTGCTGCGCACCATCTGCTGCGCCACGCCACTCGTTGCAGCCCACCAGTAATATGTCGGCCTCAGCAATATCGAAAGCCGGGTCGAATGCATATTTTATGTTGGCTCCCCATTGCAAGGAATGGTATTGCCTGCTGTCGTCGTCGTTAAAATGCCTGTCTTCAAAAAACGGTTTCAAATCCTCCATAAACTCCTTAAAATCTGCATTAAAAGTAATGCAATACCCGCAAATGCTACAGCAAAAGCTGCATTGCGGGCAGTTTACCCACATCTGCCGGCACCGCATTGTTAAAAAATGTTAGGAACTGCGCCAATAAAATGAGAAAAGCACCCGTTTTTTATATTTTTGAAAGCAGAACACAAAATATGGCCACATCCAAAAAAGCCAAACCGACCTATTTCAATGCCATCCTGGGCGTAGCCCTGCTGCTCTTCATGGTGGGGGTGCTGGGCTGGCTGCTCATCAATGGCCGCGCTCTGTCTCGTGCCTTTAAGGAGGACCTGGAAATAAGTGTCGATTTCCATGATAATACTACGGATGCCAACGTGGCCAAATTGCAGGCTATATTGAACAAACAGCCTTTTGTGCACAATACGCGTGTTATTACCAAGGAGGAAGCGGCCAAAATGGAGAGCCAGGTAGAGGGCACCAATGTGGTGGACTTCCTTGGATATAATCCGCTGTTCACGTCCATAGCCATGAAGCTGCATGCGGAATATGTGAATAAGGACAGCTTAGCCAAGATCAGAAAGTTCATCATGCAGAGCAATGTGGTGCGGGATGTGACGTGGTCGAACGTGGTGGTGGAGCAAATGAACAAGAACCTGAACAAAATCGGTATCATTCTAGGGGTGATATCGGTGGTATTGCTTATAGTGGTCATCTTTCTGATAGACAATACGGTGCGGCTGGCCATGTTCAGTAATCGTTTCCTCATCAAAACCATGCAAATGGTGGGTGCGACACAGTCGTTCATTACACGGCCGTTTGATATGCGGGCACTGCTCAATGGCTTTCTGAGCGGCCTCATTTCCATTGTTGCGCTGTGGATGCTGATGTCGTTTGCCACCAAGCAATTGCCAGAGCTGAACCTGTTGTATGATCCGGGACTGTATGCAGCGCTGCTGGCGTGCATGATGCTGCTGGGGATAATGATATCATTAGTGAGTACACACCGCTCGGTAGTGAAGTACCTGAAACTACACGTGGACGACCTTTATTAATATTTTTTCGTAACATTGCAACTATGTCAACAGTACAGAAACCAGCAAAACCAGTAAGGCCGGTGATCGCTAAACCAGCGACCACTACTGCTCCTGACAGCTTTTACGGCACACAGCCACAGGCAAAGCCATCTTTTCTTTTCGACCGCGAAAATTATATGTGGATCGTGGGTGGTGTTGCGCTCATACTCATTGGCTTTATGCTGATGTCGGGGGGCAAAAGTGCGGACCCTCACCAGTTCAATTATGACGAGATCTACAGCTTCCGCCGCATTACCCTGGCGCCTATAGTTATTTTGCTGGGTTTTGCAGTTGAGGTATATGCCATCATGAAGAAACCAAAAGAGACCAGCGCGGAATAATTTTTTTCGTGTAATGATACGTGAACGGCTGCTGATTGGCAGCCGTTTTTTTTGTAAGTAGAAAAGATCTGCATCATTGCGACCCCATCCCTAAAGGGAGGTGTTATTGGTGCAACGGTTTTACGTCAGCTCGCTTTTGGTTGAAAGATGCTTTGCACGTGAGCATTGCGCAAAATATTTACATTAAATTTGTTGTGCTGTGAAAAATATCCTCCTGCTTACGATGTTAATATTCCTGGGCCTTTGCTCCCGTGCGCAGATCAATTATTTGTATAACCCGAGTTTTGAGCGGTACTCGCAGTGTCCGAATTGGGCAGACGAAATAAAATTTGCATACTATTGGTCACCAATCGATACGATGCACACAGATCCCGCTCTTGGAGATACTTTCGGTAATATAAATTGCACTCCCGAATTATGTACGACTTGTGGCACAGACCTTTACTGCTCGGTGCCTCTTAATCAACATTTCAATCACTACCCGAGGACAGGAAACGCGTTAGCACATGTTCAAATGAATTGGGCTATTAGCGATACCGTTGCCACGCCCTATGAAAGGGATTATCTACAGGGCCGACTAAAAACACCACTAGCAGCAGGAATACAATATTGCGTTACTATTTATGCTTGTTTGACACCATTCTCTGGGTATGCATGTAATAATATAGGTGCCTACTTTGATGATGGAACAATAGATACTACAGAAAACTGCGGACAACCGCAAACGACGCATATTCCTCAGGTAGAGGAAACAGCTATTATCAGTGACGCACTTAACTGGACTAAAATTCAAGGGATAGTTACAGGATCTGGAACAGAAAAGTTCATGACTATCGGCAATTTTAGAGATGAGGCGCATACAGACACATTACTTTACCCAGCTTCCTGGCTTTTGGGTAATGGCATTACCTGGTATATAATCGACGACATCAGCGTGATAGAAATAGACTCCACGGCCGATGCCGGGCCGGATGCAACTATACCTGTGGGAGACAGCGCGTGGATAGGGACGCAGGATGATTACCTGCCCTGTAAGTGGTATTATGCTTCAACAGGTGCATTGATAGACAGCAACCATGCAGGCATGTGGGTGCACCCTACCACTACTACCAGCTATGTGATGGAACTGGACGTATGCGGTACGCTGAGTTATGATACCGTTACCGTAACAGTGGCCAGCACAGGCGTTGACGGCATACATGCCCTGGGCAATGCCAGAGTGTTCCCCAACCCAGTGAAAGACTTGCTAAGCGTAAGCGGGCTGGTGAGCACAGCGCACTACAGATTATTGAACACACTGGCCATGTGCATACAGCAGGGCGAACTGACCGGAGGCGGCAGCATTGCTGTAGGTGCTTTGCCTGCCGGGGTATATGTGCTGGAGCTAACAGATAATGACAGTAACCAAAGCGAGATAAGGGTGGTGAAAGAATAAGGTATCTGATCATTAGTAACCATCCTGACCACTCGCTACTTTCTTTTCACGGCGATCACAGTAGCCTGGCGTGACCCCATCCCTAAAGGGAGGTGTTATTGGTGCAGCTATATAATACCTGGCTATTACCTGCGAAACTCTCTTTTATACCTTCAGCAGCCGAACGAAAAAATTTGGCCCCTTTATATGCCTCAATTTCGAACCAGATCTGGCCAATGAGCTGCTGCGCCGGGTGCTGCACGACGCGTGGCCGGGCCAACTGATCTTTAGCCGTGCAGCGAATATATTAAAGTGGTTTTACCGGACTGCCTCCCCAATTGGTGCCGGGTTGCAGGTTCTCGCCCTTCATGATCAGCGATAGCGGCTCTACGTTTACATCGTCGCCCAATTCACTGTCGTATAGAATGATGGTACGTGCGCCGATGGTGGTGCGCTTGCCTATCTTCACAGGGCCTACTTTCATCACGCGGTCTTCGAACAGGTGGGTCTGCGGGCCGCAATCCTCGTTCATGGCAGAATCATCACCAATCGATACCATATCGTATTCGGTGATGTCTGTGGTATTCATCCAAACACGCTTGCCGGTCTTTACACCAAACAAACGGAGAATGATGGGCAGCCATGGTGTGCCACGCATATAGTCGAGCACGAACGGCACGGTTAGCGCCTCGTAAGTTGACGTGATCGCTTCGCTGAGCCAAACTTTGGATGTCCACATAGGCTTTTGCTCAGGCTTGTATTTGCCCACGAATATCCATTTGAGCAAGAGGGTGACCAGGAAGGCAGGCAAACCCATGTAATACAGGTAATAGACGGGCAACGTATAAGCTATCTCCCACCAATGTTTTTCTACGACCAGGTCGTGTGCATAGGCAATGAACAGAATGCTGCCGATAAGGATGACCGTTTCGGGCAACAGGATACGAATGAATTCCACCAAGGTGCGGCCTACTACCCTCGGCGGGGACGGCCGCAGGGTCTGGTTGGCAGGGAAGGTCCTGCTCTCCTGCCGGCGCGGCAAAGCAATTGCGGGTGACCCGAACCAGTCGCGGGCTTTTGCCTCTTCCATTTGCTGCGGCGTGGGCGGGGTGGACAGCACACCGATAAGCATGCGGCCGGGCAGTATGCACCCCTGCGGAATGAGCGCGCTGTTGCCCACGAAGGTGTTGTTACCGATGATCGTTTTATCCAGTATCAGTTGCTGTGCGCGCACATCGGCCTCGCCCAGGGTTACAGCGTCTGCGACAAATGCCCCCTTACCTATCTCCAGCAACGGATGGGTAACACTGCTGGCGGTAGATATTTCGGTGTTCTTGCCCACCTTTGCGCCCAGCGCCCGGAACCAAAGCGACACAAACACAGTAGCGTAGATAGGATGCAGCACTATGAGCGAGAGGCTCATCAACTGATCGGCAAACCATTTGCGCACATAGAAGGGGCTATAAATAGGATATTTGCCGGGTTTTATGCCCCGCTGCAGCAGGCGTGTGAGCAAAATAGTGACCCCCGCGTAAATGATGATGTAACTCAACGCCAGTGACGGCGTAACTACCAGGTAGCTGAAGTCGTAGTCGGGCGTGGCATTATCGAGGTCGTTGATGATGATGACCGTAGGCAACAACGGCAGCAGCACTACGAACGGGAACAGCAGCAGCATGAATGTAAATATGACATTATACGCCCAGCGCCTGCCGTTTGATACCGGCAAGGGCTGGGGCAATTCATGCAATTCCTTGGTCTCTTTCAACTGGGCGGGACTACCCTGCCATACCTCTCGGGCCTTAATGGTCTTGCCCTCCTGCAAATGGCTGAGGTCGGTCAGTTCGCCCCATTCTTCTACCACTGTGCCGCCAGACATTACCGCACTACTGCCTATATAGGCATGATCGCCCAGGGTGATGCGCCGCAGCTTCAGCATGCCATCTTCTACAAAGGCATTGTTCAGCACCGCCTGTGAGCTGATGCTTACATCACTGCCGATGGTCACCAGGTCTTCTGCACCAATGGTGATTGCAGCGAGCTGCGCATCCTTTGCCACCTTCACCCCCATACGGCGCAGGTAGCCGTTATACAGCGGTGTGCCATTGAGGAACTGCGAAGGCAGCAGGCGCTGCATGGTCTTCACAAACCACCAGCGGAAATAGTATGTGCCCCATAACGGATAATCCCCCTCCTTCATTCTGCCGATGACCAGCCACTTGAACGTGATGGTGATGAGCGTGAACATAGGAGGAATGAGGAAGAACATGGACAGCGCTGCGGCGATGCCATAAGCGATATTGTGAAAATCTTCTTTCACATAGTAGTAGGCCAGGTAGGGGAAGAATATCTGTATGGCAAACAGGCCATAAATAACGCCCAGCGATATGGTCTGCGCTATCCAGCACAGAATGTATCGCCGTAATGGCACCTCATTAAATACTCTCTTTGCTTTGGGCGCCCCTTCATCCTGCTTGCTCTCCCATTGCTCTACCAGTTTGGCGAGTGGCCTGTGCAGGTAAATGTCTTTCAGAGACGCCTGAGGCAGATTTGCCTCCTTGCGCAGACGGGAAACGAACGAAGCCGCCAATAGCGAGTGACCGCCAAGATCTGTAAAGAAATCCTGCGAGAGGTCGATCTGCCGGTTGGGGAAGTTCTTGCGGAGCGCGGCAATCACACGGTCACCTACCGGCGCATCGATATCTATCACATCGTCTGTAACAGCTATGGAGTTTTCGAGCAGCAGGGCGGGCACCGGCAATTCCTTACGGTTGATCTTACCGCTTGGGAGCCTCGGCATCTCTGACAGCAGCATGATGACGCTGGGCACCATATAAGGTGGCAATACTTTTGCAAGCTCCTCACGTATGATCTGCTGGTTCATCTTCACGGGGTCGTCGCACACTACGTAGCCTGCAAGATGGTCCTGTCCGTTAATATCTTTTTTTACTGCCACCGCAGCGGCAGTAATATCGGTAAGGTTGCTGAGCTGATTTTCTATTTCACCAAGCTCTATGCGGTAACCGCGCAGTTTTATCTGGTCGTCGAGGCGGCCCTGGAAGTCGATACTGCCATCTTCGTTGATGATGGCGGCATCGCCTGTTTTGTAAATGGTATCGCCGGGCAGCCCGGTCATTTCCGCCGGTTTAGGCACAAATTTGGCCGCTGTTAACTCGGGCCTGTTCACATAGCCGTGGCATACGCCGGGGCCGGTCACTACCAGCTCTCCCCGCTCGCCAACCGGCAGTATATTCATATGCTCATCTACAACTGCCAGGTTGTAATTGGGCAATGGCAGGCCTATGGTTATAGGGTCGCCGGGCTTAAGTGTGGTGAGTGTGGCCGTAACGGTTGTTTCGGTGGGACCATAGCTGTTGTAAAACATGCGCCCATCCACCGCCCAGCGCGACACTACCTGCGATGTGCAAGCCTCGCCACCTGCGTTCACAATGCGTAGCGAAGGTATATCATCATTCATTACGGCCAGCAAGCTGGGTACGGTATGAATAACGGTTATCCGCTGGAGGCGCAGCACCTCATCGAGTTCATCCAATGACTTTGCGGTGGCTGCATCGGCCACCCATAAGGTTGCCCCTACAAGGTAACTGATCCATACCTCCTCGCACCACATATCGAACGACACAGATATACCCTGGTACACCCGGTCGTCGGCCTGAACGTCTATCACCAATTGTTCTGCACGCGCAAACTGGCAGATCATGCGATGAGTAATAGGTATACCCTTAGGTTTGCCGGTACTGCCGGAGGTATATAATACATAGGCCCAGTCGTCGGGCAGCGGTCCTGCGGGCGGCAGTATCACCTCACCGGCTGCAGGTTCATTCACCACCGTGAATATCGGGCAGGATACATTAAGCTGTTCGGTTGTGATGCAGGCTTTTGCGTTCACTTCCTCAATTACCGTCTCCACACGCTCGGCGGGCATTTCGCGATCAAGCGGCACATAGGCGGCACCGCTTTTTGCTATGCCCAGCACTGCTATGTGCAATTCAATGCCGCGCGGCAGCCACAGCGCAACTGCATCTCCCCGGCCTATATTGTTAGCGGCCAGGTAAGCGGCCATGGCATTCGTCCAGCGGTCCAGTTCGCTGTAGCTAAGTACTTTTTCGCCAAAGATCAACGCCGCCTTGTCCGCATATTTACCCGCTGTATTGCGGAAAATATCAGCCAGGGTTTCCTCAAGCAGGATATCGGGTCGGTGTTTACCAAGTACTATGGCGGGTTTCATAAATAGCTGATGCCTGGGCCGGAGATGAATTTAAGGGCGAAAAGTACAAAATTCTTTCCTTGCGGCACGGAGTATCTGTACTAATTTCATTCAGTTTGACCAGTTTATACACACATTGTGCAGCAAAAATGAGTCATGTTTTTTTACTTTTGCCCTCCTCGATATGACTCCCGAACGGCAAGCAAAAATAGAACGTGTGCTCAACCACAGGCAGCCCGACCTGGCCATTGTGATGGAAAATGTGCACGACCCACACAACATATCCGCAGTAATGCGCACGTGCGACGCAGTTGGCGTGCAGAACATTTACGTATTGAATAACGCCATCAAGAAGCACAAAAAGTTCGGCAAGACCAGCAGCGCCAGCGCTGCTGGCTGGATGACCATACACCAGTATGAGGACACCGATGCGTGCATGAAGGCTATAAAATCGAAGTACAGCAAAATTTATGCAACGCACCTGGGCGTGGCGTCTAAGTCGCTCTACGACCTGGAACTTACTGAAAGTGTGGCGCTGGTCTTTGGCAACGAACACGCCGGTGTGACCGAAGAATGCCTGGCGTGGTGCGATGGCAACTTCATCATTCCCCAGGTGGGCATGGTGCAATCTTTGAATATATCGGTGGCATGTGCGGTAACCCTGTACGAAGCCTTCAGGCAAAGACATGCAGCCGGCTATTTTAATGCACCAAGAATGCTAGGAGATGAGCGCACCTCGCTGGAAGCCCGGTGGGGCCTTATTGAGGAATAGTCTCTTACTTCACAAACAGGTTTACGATGTAGAACACCGCACCGGCCAGCACACCGCTGACAGGTATGGTGAGGAGCCATGCCCAGAGCAGGTTGATGGTGACACCCCAGCGCACTGCCGAAAGGCGCTTTGTGGCACCGACGCCAATGATGGAACCTGTAATTGTATGGGTGGTACTCACCGGTATCTTCAGGTTTTCGGTAATGAAGAGTGTGATAGCGCCTGCTGTTTCTGCGGCCACACCTTCAAACGGCGTTACTTTGGTGATGCGTGTGCCCATGGTCTTGATGATCTTCCAACCACCGCTCAGTGTGCCCAGGGAAATAGCAGTATAGCAGGCAAGTGGCACCCAAATCGGCATTTCGCTGAAAGCATGTATCTGGTGGGCGCTGATGAGCGCCACGGTAATGATACCCATTACTTTTTGCGCATCGTTGCCACCGTGGCCTATACTGAATGCTGCTGACGACACCAACTGAAAGCGCTTGAGGTATAGCGTGGACCGGGCTGTGTTCAGCGAGCCAAGGAACATGGTGAAAATGCTGATAGCAATGAGAATGAGTGACAACAGCGTCCATTTGAAGTTCCTGCTATCCAGCAAAACATTGATGTAGTAATTGCTGAAATGTCCTTTTAACCTGGCCGGATCAGTTTCCAGGGATGAGAACAAGAAAAATAATACGCCGACTATCACTGCAAACGCAATGACCTTGGGATAAATACTCTTGCGGAACGAATAAATGAACCAAAGAGAGATAATGAATGCGATGAGCATGCCCACCAGCGGCGCCAGCACAATGAAACTCACTGTTTTAATGATCGGCTCGGCGTTTATGGCATTGAAACCTGCGTGTGCGATAGCTGCGCCTGCAAACCCGCCTATAAGCGTATGGGAAGAGCTGGACGGAATTCCATACCACCAGGTGATGAGATTCCAGATAATAGCAGCAATAAGGCCGGACATGATGACGGGCAACGTAATGAAGCTTTCCTGCACCGTTTTGGCGATGGTGTTGGCCACGCCATGATCGCGGAAGATGAAGAATGCCACGAAATTGAACATTGCCGCCCAAACCACTGCCTGCAGCGGAGTGAGCACCTTTGTAGAAACAACGGTAGCTATGCTGTTAGCTGCATCGTGAAACCCATTAATATAGTCAAAGGCCAGGGCCAGAACCAGGATAGTGATCAATAATGCCGACATGCTCCTGATTATGCGTATTTGAGAATGATGGATTCAATAACGTTTGCCACATCTTCGCATTTGTCGGTAACAGTTTCCAGCATCTGGTAGATATCCTTTTGCTTGATGAGCTCGACAGCGGTGATGTTGGTAGAGAACAACTTCAGCATGATGCTGTCCAGCAGATCATCTGCATCATTTTCCAGGCTGTTCACGGTAACGCAGGCCTCGGTAATGGCCTTCAGGTCCTTCATATCCCTGATGGCATAAATACCTGTGTTTATGGCATTTACCGACTTCTGAATGATCTCGGCAAAGGCGGGCAACGTGTTGTACTGATCATCGATCTGGTAGTTCACCACGCGCTTGGCAGCGCCCCACATGTAGTCGGCAATATCGTCCAGCGAGGTAGCGAGGTAGTGGATATCTTCCCGGTCGAGGGGGGTAATGAAATTATGACCCAGTTGTATGAATATCTCGTGAGTGACCTCATCGTTGCGCTGTTCAAAATCGCCCAGCTTACGGAGCATTTCATCCCTTTTGGTAAGGTCTGTTTCCTTTATCGCGTTAGAGAACTGGGCGCTCATCTCTACCAGTGTTGATGCAACCTGCTCGAACAGAGAATAGAATACGCGGTCTTTAGGTAGAAATATTTTTAATATTGAGCCGAATGACATAACAATTTATTAATCACAATTTAACATTGCAAAACTAATCGCTTATTCCGGCCCGAAAAATTGGTAACACTGAATTAATAATTTGGTAACATTGAAAGCAAAAATAAAGCGGGAAAGAATTCCCGCCTTGTACTTCTGACTCGCTGTAACCTGAAAAAATTAAAATAAATTGTATATTCTATCTTGATCGCAATTACATGCAATTGCGTATTAAGACCTCCCCCACAAAGGAAGGTTTAACCGGAGCAAAAAAAACTTAGATCAATTGTGATCGCAAAGCAGCTTCACTCTGTAAGTAGCAACGCTACCCGCCACCTGAAGCACATAGAGGCCATCAGGCACATAACCGGAGATGTAAAGATCGTATGACTGGCCGCTTATTAGCGTCGCATGCCAGGTTTGCAGGCAGCGGCCATCTGCCGCTATCAATTTCAGTTGGTACTGGTCGGTAGGTATATCTCCCAGCAAGTGCAACTTATCATTAAATGGATTGACTACGTTTATTGACCCGGTGCCTTTCTGAATGCTTTCAGCATATGTGTTATATGAGCACACATAACTAAGCGGGTTAATTTCTATAGGGTCTCCGGCTGTAAGGGTCTGCCCGGCAAAACCGCTGTAATCTGCTGTGTATAGTACGCACCTGAAAGACAAATTTTGTGTGGGTGTCGTACCCTGAGTAATGGCCCCTGACCCGTTGACCGGTATGACGTATTTCCATGCCATATTTTTATTGGTGTCAATTTCAAACAGCGTGCCTGTTGGCCCTACGCATATGATGGTGTTGCCATTGGGCAGGCGCTGTGCGCTTGAAATATTCATCCCGTAAAAGTTGGTCGGCGTATCGGCCTCATATTCCCACGATGCGGAATCTGGCAGGTAGGCAGATCCGGATGCAATAGAATAATTGCCAGATGCGTCCACTGGCGGGGCAATGACATCGACGGTAGAGTATGCGCCGGCCGGACGTCCGGCTCCATTGTTGAAGATCATGATCTTGCCCGAGTCGGTGAGGCCACCGGTTATCCAATGGGCATTGTGCTGGCCAAACAGTTTCTGATCGGAAGATGTGCCGCGGCCGTAGGCTATAGGGTTACCCCAACGGTAGAGCAGATCGCCGCCATGCCCATAGGTGCCGCCGGCATGGCTTGCAGCCTGTGCTGTACTGGTGCTGTGATCTATGACCCACACTTCGCTAAAATTGTGGCAACTGACCAGCACCTGGTCCAGCGCGGGATTGTAGTCGATGGAATTGATATGCAACCAGTCGGTGCCGGTGGGGCTGCCAGAATAATAATTAAGGTCTATCAGTTCCGGGTGAGCGGAGGGAGTGCCATAACCCGGTTTTGAAGCATCGAAGTCCTGAACGAGGTGGTCCCAAACGTGCCACTCCCACACTATAGTGGCGCTGCTGCCCGAAGGATGCAACTCAACGATCTTCTCACTCCAAAGAGAAGTGCCGAGGGCGGACGGGTTTCTGCCGGCGCTGATGGCACTTGCAGTGTCCTTCAATTCCCAGACGATGGCCAGTATATTGCCATTGCGCAAATAGCAGACGTCGTGGTGCTGGCATTCTGTGTCATCGGAAATGGTGAATGACCACAACAGCGAGCTGCTCCAGTTGAAACGCTCAATGATGCCGCCTGATCCGCCTGCATTAAACACCGCGTTGTTCACATTGCCGGGGCGCAGCAGTGTGCCATCTGTCAGCAGATAGAAAGATTGTCCGGGACGGTGCGTGCTGGTCCAGGTATGTACCAGTTTACCGCACTTATCGATAAGATACGTATTGTCGGAGGAAAGTGGAGCGAACATGACATATCCATCCTGAGAGGCTGCGGTCTGGTAAAAGAAACCAACCGTTTGTGCCTTGACTACAGTGGTTATTAGCAGGAAGGTAAAAAGCAGGGATCTGTTCATGAGCGATGATCGTTTATATTTTGACGCTCACAAAACAGAAAACCTTCGAAATGCCGGAAATCATTAATTCTGCAGGTTCATATTTACCTGTCCGGCCAGCCAGCTATGACTGAGTGGAACCAGCCATTTATCCAGTATTTCCCGCTTGCTGCCGGCCACGTTATTGAATAACAGCGTATCCTTTGTGATGAAGCCTTTGTCCAGCGCATACTGCACCTGCGAAAAAGGAAGCATTTCTGCTTTGCCATTCTTGAGGAAGGTGATCATGAGGCGGTCGAAGAAATTGACATCATACTGGCGTTCCAGGCTTTTGATGATGCGCACCGAACTGTCTGTGCTGCATCCGCTTACGTGCACGTCGGTCTCATCAGCCATTATGACGATGAACTGCCGAAACAATAGCTTCGCCCAGCCTTTTACCGGTGCGCCGTGCGCTGTCCACTGCATGTAAAACTGCAACAATTGCTCGTTGATCTCATTTTCTTCCTTCTCGATAAAAGCCCTGCTGCTCTGGTATATCCAAACCCTCGACTGATCTGAAAAATCACCCGGGATCATGCCGGCCAACTCCTGAATGTACATGGCTGCAAAGTTAACAAGTTCGCAGCCACTAATGTAAATAGCAAAATAGAATGCCAATGCTGCAAACAAAGTAAGTATTTTACATATAAAATATATGAGCGTTCAAAATATTAATCTTGTTTTAGCAAAAAATCACTAACTTTGCCAACTTTTAAAACACTTTTCTCCTTTTCTTATGAAGTTGTCGCAATTCAAGTTCGAACTACCCCTAAATCTCATAGCGCAACACCCCGCAAAAAAACGTGAAGAAAGCCGCCTGATGGTGGTTCATCGCGATACCGGAAAGATTGAGCATAAAGTATTTAAGGACGTACTTGGATTTTTTCATGACAAGGATGTAATGGTGGTGAACAACACCAAGGTGTTCCCTGCCCGCCTCTATGGCCGCAAAGAGAAGACAGGCGCGAAAATTGAAGTTTTTCTGCTTCGCGAGCTGAACAAACCTAACCACCTGTGGGACGTTATCGTTGATCCCGCAAGAAAGATACGTGTAGGCAACAAGCTTTATTTTGGCGACAATGACGAACTGGTTGCAGAAGTAATTGATAACACCACTTCACGGGGCCGTACCATCCGCTTCCTTTTTGATGGCGATGAAGCACAGTTCCGCCAGCAATTAGATATACTGGGCGAAACGCCACTACCTAAATACATCAAGCGTAAACCGGAAGAAGAAGATAAGGAACGCTACCAGACCGTATATGCGAAGTATGAAGGCGCTGTTGCGGCACCTACTGCTGGCATGCACTTCAGCCGCGAGCTGATCAAGCGCCTGGAAATAGTGGGTGTGCGTTTTGCAGAAGCTACGCTGCACACCGGCCTTGGCACCTTCCGCCCTATAGAAGTGGAAGACCTGTCCAAGCACAAAATGGATGCAGAGTACTTTAAAGTTGACGAGTATGCTGCCAACATAGTGAACCGCGCGAAAATGGAAAAACGCCATGTTTGCTCGGTAGGCACCACTACAATGCGCGCACTGGAAAGTTCTGTTACCGCACAGGGGCTGCTGAAACCGGCAGAAGGATGGACCAACCTGTTCATTCATCCGCCATATGAGTTCTCTATTGCAGATTCGCTCATTACGAATTTCCACCTGCCTAAGACCAGCCTCATGATCATGGCTTGCGCCTTTGCCGGTTACGACCTGATGATGCACTGCTACGAAACGGCGATCAAAGAAAAATATCGCTTCTTCAGCTATGGCGATGCTATGCTGATCGTGTAATAATCGCAAATGATATATTAAGCGGCTGCCTTTGGCGCCGCTTTCTTTATGCCTGGTCGTTCAGCACGCGCTCTGCGTCTTCGGCTACTTTGGCGCGCGTTGAGTTGCGCTTTGGGAAATTAAATAGTAGTGAGGATAGCACAGGCAGTAAAAAAATTGAGATGGTAAAGATAGACGTGACCATATCCGCCGCCTCGCTATCGAGCGCTTTTGCAGCCGCTGCTTCCGGAAAAAAATGTGTGTAGATGGTAGCCAGTAATTTCAGGCCCAGAAAGCCAATGAGTGTAAAAGCAATTGATTCGAGGAAGGTAAATTTTTCCATCAGCTTCACAAATGCCTGGGCCACAAACCTCATAGCAAGAATGCCGATGAATACACCAATACAAATGAGGTAGAAGTTGTTGGTGAAGGCGACCACGGCAAAAATGTTGTCGATGGAGAAGGCCAGATCCATGAGCTCTATCAGTGCCACTGTTGCCCAGAAAGTGCCAAAGACACCTACGGTAGAACGGAATAGCCAGCTTTCCGATTTCTTTTTACCGGCCTCGCCTTCATCATTCTTCTTTAACTTCTTCAGGAAATAGTCTGTGGCGAGGTAAACCAGGTATAACCCGCCAGCGGATTTGAGCCACCATATTTTGATGAGCTGGGACGCAATAAAAAGGCAGCCGATGCGCAACACGTAGGAGCCAACGATACCATAACGGAGTGCACGCTTACGCTGGTCGGGCGGAAGATCGAGCACCATAGTGGCAAGCACCGCAGCATTGTCCACAGAAAGCAGGCTTTCAATAATGATGAGATTAAGGACAACCAGCAGGCCCTCTTTAATATCACCGCCGAGAATATTCTGGATCCACTCCATTTTCAGGTGAGCGTGTGCATTTAATTTCAGTCCGTCACAAAAAGCATTCCCACATTTACCCGAGCTGTTGCTTTGGGCGAACTATATCTTACCGATCAGATTCTTCAGATACACGCCATAGCCGCTCTTCATGAATTTGTCTGCAAGCCGTTCCATCTGCGCATCATTTATCCAACCATTGCGATAAGCTATTTCTTCAATGCAACCGATCTTGAGCCCCTGGCGTTTTTCTATCACCTCTATAAATTCGCCCGCTTCTATCAGCGAATCGAAAGTACCGGTATCCAGCCATGCAGTACCGCGATCCAGTACACCCACTTCCAGCTTGCCTTTTTCCAGGTAAACCTTGTTTACGTCGGTTATTTCCAGCTCGCCACGGTGCGAAGGCTTAATTGCTTTTGCAATAGCCACAACATCGTTGTCGTAAAAATAGAGGCCAGGTACTGCGAAGTTCGATTTAGGTTGAGCCGGCTTTTCTTCGATGCTCAGTACTTTGTAGTCTTTGTCAAATTCTACCACACCATAGCGCTCAGGATCGTGCACCTGGTATGCGAATACCACGGCACCATCCGGATCGGCTTTTTTGCGGAGCAGCGTGCCCATACCGGAGCCATAAAAAATGTTATCGCCAAGCACCAGTGCGGCAGGATCTTTGCCAATAAAGTCAGCACCCAGGATGAAAGCCTGCGCCAGCCCTTCGGGCCTTGGCTGTACCACATATTCGAACCGGCAACCGATCTGGCTGCCATCGCCCAGCAGTTTTTTGAAAGCAGGCTGATCTTCCGGAGTGGTAATGATCAGTATCTCATTGATACCAGCAAGCAGCAAAGTGGACAAAGGATAATAGATCATCGGTTTGTCGAAAACCGGCATCAACTGTTTACTTACCGCTATGGTCAGCGGATACAAACGGGTACCGGACCCTCCGGCGAGAATAATACCTTTCATATCAAGTAGCGCAAAAGCCGTTTATCCGGCGTATTGTTTTGAATAATATTTCTGATAAGCACCTGATGTTACATCATTAAGCCACTCTTCATTCTCCAGGTACCAGTCAACTGTTCTACCGAGGCCTTCTTCAAATGTTACAGATGGCGCCCAGCCCAGTTCTTTGTTGATCTTTGATGCATCTATCGCATAACGGCGATCATGGCCCGGGCGGTCTTTGATGTAAGTGATCAGCCCTTCTGAAGTGCCTGCAGCACGGCCCAGCTTTTCGTCCATTGTCTTGCACAATAGTTTCACCAGCGCAATGTTCTGCCATTCATTAAAGCCACCGATGTTATATGTCTCGCCATTGCGTCCATCATGATACACCGCATCAATAGCGCGGGCGTGGTCTATTACATACAACCAGTCACGCGTATATTTACCATCGCCATAGACCGGGAGTGGCTTATTGTTCCGGATATTATGAATGAACAGCGGGATCAGTTTTTCGGGGAACTGATTCGGGCCGTAGTTGTTGGAGCAATTGGTGATTACGAATGGCATATGATAAGTATTACCATAAGCCCTGACCAGGTGGTCTGATGCCGCCTTTGACGCTGAATATGGCGACTGCGGATCGTAGGATGTTGTCTCCAGGAAGAAACCTGTCTCGCCCAGTGAGCCATACACTTCGTCGGTAGAAACATGGTAAAAGCGTTTACCTTCTTCATTGCCCTTCCACAAAGTTCTCGCAGCATTCAGCAGGTTGGCAGTACCCATTACATTCGTTTGTATGAATGCATTCGGATCGATTATGGAACGATCTACATGGCTTTCTGCGGCCAGGTGAATGACACCATCGAAGCGATATTGCTCAAACAGGCGACTGATATGTGCTGCATCAGTTATGTCGGCCTTCTCAAATATATAATTTGGTGCGTTCTCTATATCCTTCAGATTCTCCAGGTTGCCCGCATATGTGAGCGCATCCAAATTGACGATACGATAAGCAGGATACTTCTGAACGAAAAGCCTTACGACGTGGGACCCGATGAAACCGGCACCACCCGTAATGAGCAAAGTTTTTTCCATGCGGCAAAATTAATCGATAATCGGCAGAGAGTGAAATGCATGAACAGGAAAGGCAGCAATAATGCCGCCTTTCACCACATAGTCCCTCTACACTTAGTTAATTGAAATTTCCTGTTTTGCAGGCTCAGCTTCTTCTTTCTTGGCCATTGACACATGCAGGATGCCATCGGCATATTTTGCGGCTATATTCGCTGCATCTATCTTGTCGTTGAGCGTAAAGCTGCGCTTGAAAGAACGTACAATGAACTCAGTGCGCAGCACTTTGTTGTCGTTCTGCCCTGTGGTCTCTTCTTTGTGTTCGTAAGAGATGGTGAGGATATTCTTATCTACACTGATCTTGAAATCGTCTTTCTTAGCGCCTGGCGCCATCAGTTGCATCTCATAGCTCTTTTCGGTCTCGCGGATGTTCACCGGCACTGAAAATGCCGACACTTCTTCGTTCACCCGGTTCCAGCCATTCTGGAAGAGGTCTTCAAAAAGTCCGCTCATGGTACGTGGCATTACTGCAAATCTTTTCTGGTACATACTGTTATCTTTTTAGTGTTTTTTAAATTGTTTTGCCCAGGTAGGGCAAACGATGTACCAGTCATATTTTTATGTCATTTTGGCAAAAGTGACGATATATTTCCGTCAATTTGTCAAAATAAGGGCACAAATGAGTCATTATTGGCGTAGCCAACAACATATATCAGACACTCAAATTAATATAAGTTGCAACGCATTGTGACCAAAGAAATATTTTTGAGTTTCCAACCTTTTTTCTGATATTTGCTATGCTTACGATGGGTTAGTAAGTACAGTCCCTTCCCGACAGACCAAGGTATGTCGGGAATTTTTTTGCCTTTTATTTATTGTTGGTAACTGAAGCCGATCATGGCCGCATGATGAGCCTTGGCGTAACGATCGTATCGCTGTGGTGACCTGCGCGATCGGTTATGAACAAATAGAAATTTGCAGTGTCACCTGCAGCCTGGTGCAGTGAATCGCTTCGCAGTGACAGCGCCTGATCGCCGGCAAATGCATAAATGCAAGTACCTGTCAATCCTTTCTTTGGATCTTCGATGCTGGCTGTGAGACTGGCCGGGAACGGAAATTTTACGTATCCTATACTATCGAAGCGGCTGTCCATGATGAAGATAGCGGAAGTGCTGGAATCTACGCCAATATCTCCATCAGCATCGGCAAGGCTGAATTCAAGTGCAGCGACAGTGTCCTGAACGCCGGGCGTAAGATAAACTGAATCCGGACCGAAGGCCAGTAACGCAATGCGCGGTATCTTTGAGCCCGAGTTCTTGTTATCGCAGGCAGCAAGGAGCGTGAGACACAACAGTAAAAGTATTAAAGGGCGCTGCATATCATTCAAAGTTATCGAAATTGACTTACAATAACACGTTAATATCTTCTGAAAAACTGCTGGCTGCCAATGATGGCAATTTTGCCGATCTGGCCCTGGAGGTCTTCCATTATCAATATGACCACAACGCATTGTACCGTGACTTTTGCAACCATACCGGCAGGCCAAAACAGTCAGTTACTTCAATGCAACAAATACCCTTTCTTCCCATCGGCTTCTTTAAGACACATAAAGTAGTGACAGGTTTAGCGCAGGCGCAACTGACCTTTGAAAGTAGTGGTACCACAGGCGAGCACACATCCCGCCACTATGTGAGCGATGCTGCTGTTTACGAACGATCGCTGCTGCAGGGCTTTGCACAATTTTATGGTTCTGTGGAACAATATGCCATCATTGCACTGCTACCCTCGTACCTGGAGCGTAAAAATGCATCGCTGGTGCATATGGCCAAAACATTGATGGACCACAGCAGGCACGCAGCCAATGGTTTTTACATCAACGAATGGGACAAGCTCGCGGATATACTCACCAAACTCAAAAAAGAGGAGACCCCTACCCTTTTGCTGGGTGTTACTTTCGCCCTGCTCGACTTTGCCGAACTGCACTCTATGGACCTGTCGGGGATGATCGTAATGGAGACAGGAGGCATGAAGGGGCGCAGGGAAGAATGGACCCGCGCGCAGGTGCATGAAGCGTTGAAGAAAAGCTTTTACCTGCAAGAGGTGCACTCCGAATATGGCATGACGGAATTGCTGTCGCAGGCTTATGCCATTCACGATGGGTTGTTCCGATGCACCCATACTATGCGGGTGTTTGCAGGCGACATCAACGACCCTATGGATGTAGCGACCCAGGGAAGCGGCCGCCTCAATATCATAGACCTTGCCAATATACACTCCTGCTCATTCATTGCCACTGAAGACCTGGGCCGTGTGTATGCCGATAGTAGTTTTGAGGTGCTCGGCCGCATGGACCACAGCGCACTACGCGGATGTAGCCTGATGGCTGTGTGACCTACAGACTGGCAACAGGAGTGGCCACATCGTGATAGAACAGGAATTGCCAACCTTCCCTGCTACCTTGTGCGGCATATTGCTCGCGAAGCGCCATAGCCTTCTTGCCATCAAAGTCGTACTTGGCCACGTACTTTATTTTCATCTGCTTCAATTGCGGCGCCTCGTCTCCGCCATAAAATATTTTCTGACCTTCATCATCAATGAGGAAAACAACATGCTGCGGACTGTGGCCACCAGAATGCTGGAATTTGATATAGTCGTCGATCATACCTTCTTCACCGTCTATCCACGAAACCTGCCCGCTCGATAACACAGGCTCAATATCCTGCGGAAAATAGGAAGGCTTGCCGGTTTGCAGCGCGAAGTCTGCCTCCGGCCTGTAAATATGATACTTTGCATTCGGGAAGGTCGTCTTCACCATTCCGTTAGCGTCCATACAGGTCATGCAACCGGCATGGTCTTTATGCAGGTGCGACATCAGTACTTTGGTCACATCGCCCGGCGTATAGCCACGATCCAGCAAGTTGGCATGTATCTGCAGTACGCCATCGTTATTCGTAAAGCCAAGACCGGTGTCCAGCACAATAACGTCTTTTGAGGTAACCACCAGGAATGGCTGCACCTCGACAAGCAACGAGCCGGTTGGCCGGGAATTCAATTCATCGGCTGCGAGATCGAACGGAACAAAATTCTTATCGTGGCCTACCGTGAATACACCTTCCGATAATGGAAATACTTTTGGCATAGAGGTGCAAAAATAAGGGGAGCGGCCCAACTTCCTTCCGACGGCCCTGATATTATGCGACACAAAAAAGGGATGCAGCAAGCCGCATCCCTTCATAAAAGAAGTAAAGCACTTATTCAGCATATTTGGCGATGTCGGCATAAGCTTCTTCCGCACGGCTGTATTTACCAATGATCTTACCCTGAGGGTCCAGCAAAAATGCCTGAGGAATGTATTGGATGCCATAGAGCTGTGTTACAGCAGACTGCCACTGTTTCAGATCGCTCATGTGATTGGGCCATTCCAGTTTATCTTTGGCAATAGCGGCCATCCATGCATCCTTGCGGCCATCGAGCGAAAAGCTAACGACAGTAAAGCCGTTTTTAGCGCCCTTGAATTTCTTTTTAGAAAATTCGCCATAGATCTTCACCAGACCAGGATTTGAAGCGCGGCACGGTCCGCACCATGAAGCCCAGAAATCGAGCAGCACAAAGCGGCCTTTGTTGATCTCAGAGAGTTTCAGCGTTTTGCCATCCGGGTTAGGGAATGCCAGCTCGGGCGCATTCTGGCCTATCTTAATGAATTCGTTGCTATACTGTGCGGTTGCAGTGGCCAGCACGCCCAGCATGAGCGCCGCCATCAAAAACATTTTCTTCATTGCTGTTGTTTCAGTTTTTATTATTGTAAAGATAAAGGTATAAGAACAGTGTTTACAAATGTCATTCCAAAAAAACCGCTATATGCCGCTCTTCAGCAGTCCTTCACAAATGCGCCGGGCTATGGCGGGCCCTTCGTATATGAAACCGGTATAGACCTGCACCAGCGATGCACCGGCTTTTAACTTTTCGATAGCATCATCGGCCGTAAAAATGCCGCCAACAGCTATGATGGGGATTTGCCCGCCGCTGCGGGAATGAATATAACGGATAACCTCTGTATTCCTGTTTTTCACCGGCATACCGCTGAGCCCCCCTGCGCCAATCGCATCTATAGTGCCTGCCGGTGTTTTTAGCCCCTGCCTGCTAATGGTGGTATTGGTGGCCACAATGCCGTGCAGGCGCGTTGTTTTTACAATGTCAATGATGTCGTCGAGCTGCCCATCGGTCACATCCGGGGCAATTTTGAGCAATATAGGCTTGCCTGCCCCCAGGGACTGGTTGAGGTGTTGCAGGCGGGCAAGTAATTGGGTCAGTGGCTCTTTGTCCTGCAATTCGCGCAAGCCGGGTGTGTTGGGGCTGCTTACATTCACTACGAAATAATCCACCGAGTCATACAACTCGCGGAAGCACTTTTCGTAGTCGTCCGCTGCCTGTTCGTTGGGCGTTACTTTATTTTTGCCAATGTTGCCGCCAACCACTACCCTTTCGCGCACCTGCTTCAGGCGTTCGCGTGCATGCGCCGCACCGTGGTTATTGAACCCCATCCGGTTGATGAGGGCTCCATCGGCAGGCAACCTGAAAAGGCGTGGCTTGTCGTTGCCCGGCTGGGGCAAGGGTGTAACAGTGCCGATCTCGATAGCCCCGAAACCCAGGCATGCCAGGGGATCTATATACTTTGCGTCCTTATCGAAACCAGCGGCCAGGCCAACGGGATTGGGGAAGGTAATGCCCCATAATTTGCGTTCCAGGCGCGGATCGGAAATAGTGAACCGGCGTTTCAGCCATTTGCGGCCCAGGGGTATGGAATAAAGAAAGGTAAGTTTTGCCATTACCCAGTAATGCACTTTTTCCGGGTCGAATTTGAAAAGAACAGCTTTTATGAGCTTATACATACAGGCACAAAGGTAAAACGAGATGAGCGCTTTTTTTAACAAAAATAAGTGTAGCCGTTTGCCGCTATCGTGTAATTTAGCGCGGTATGCGCTTACCCGCCCTTGTGTTTTTACTGCTGCTGACCTCTATTACCGGTAGCGAGCTATATGCCCAAATGATAAAGGGCGAAGTAACGGACATGCAGAGCAAGAAACCCATGAGCGATGTATCCATTACCAACATCTATAATGACATTACAGTTACCACCGGTGCGGGCGGCGCCTTTACCATAGCCGCCAACAACGACGAACTGGTAGAATTCAAAAAGACAGGTTACAAAACGGTGCGGGTGCGGGTGCCTAAAGGCTATACCCCATCCTACTTCAAAATTGTGATGCAACCGGGATTTGCACGTTTAGAGGATATGCTTGCAGAGAATGATGCCCGCTACAAATATCATGAAGACAGCCTGCGTGATGCCGGAGTATATAATCATGAACTGATATTTCCGCGCCAGAATGTGCTGAGCACTATAGAAAGCCCGTTTTCGGCGCTCAGCAAGCACAACCGGGATATATGGCGTTTTCAGCAAGACTATGACGAGTTTGAGAAGACCAAATATGTGGACCGGGTGTTCAACGAATCTGTGATCACACGTTTCACCGGCCTCACCGGCGACAGCCTGCACCACTTTATGGTGCGTTACCGACCCAGTTACGAGCAATTGAGGTCTATGGGCGACTATACTTTCTTTGCCTACATCAAGATGGCCGCAGCGCGCTACCGTTATGCCAACACGCCAAGGAACTCACAGTAGAAATGCGGCAATTACATTCGGCGTTTCCTGACTATCTTTGGAAAAGATGCGCAGTCTTCTGTTCAATATATTACTGGCCTTCCGGTCCATCCGCACCAATCGACTGCGTTCAGGGATCACCATCACCATTATCGCCATTGGCATACTGGCGCTGGTGGGCATACTCACTGCCATAGAGGTAATGAAGGCCACCATATATTCCAGTTTCAGCAGCGTTGGGGTCAATACTTTCCAGGTGACCAGTGATATTCTGAAAAAAAACAAACATGGTGGCGAGACGTTTACCAGTGGCAAACTCATCACGCTTACGGAGGCCCGGCAGTTCAAAGAACGATTTACGTTTCCATGCACCATAGGTCTGTCAGTGAATGCCACCCCAGTGGCTACAGTGCACTTCGGCAACCTGAAAACAAACCCAAATATATCAGTAGATGGGGCTGATGAAAATTATCTACCCATCAACGACACCAAGCTTTCATCCGGAAGAAATTTTACAGCCAATGAAGTGCTCTCCGGCAGTTATGTATGCCTGCTGGGCGAAGGAGTGGCCAATAAGCTATTCAAGAACAAGCCCGGAAATGCACTGGGTAAAATGGTGGAATTCTCGGGTACGCAATGCCTGGTGATAGGGATTGTGGCTTCGAAAGGCGCCAGCATGTTTGGCAATACCGATAATAATGTGCTGATACCCGTTAATACTGCACGACAGATCTTTGGACTGGAAGAAGGTTATACGATCAATGTGCGCGTGCCGCAGGTGGAAATGAAAAGCTTTGCTGCAGATGAGGCCGAGGGGCTATTCCGCGTGATACGGAGGCTGCCACTGGGAGCAGAGAGCAATTTTGCCGTTACACAGAACAATGAGATAGTGGACCTGGTGCTTAAGAACGTAGCCACCATCCGTATAGCCGCTGTTGTTATAGCTATTATCACGCTATTGGGTTCTGCCATAGGATTGATGAACATCATGCTGGTATCTGTAGCCGAGCGTACCCGTGAAATAGGCGTAAGCAAAGCCCTGGGGGCGCGCTCCTCCAGTATCAAGCAGCAATTCCTTACCGAATCCGTTGTTATCAGCCTTATGGGTGGCGCAATTGGTGTAGTTGCGGGGCTGCTTGCCGGCAATACGATAGGGCTCATTTTCAATACGCCATTCGTAGTTCCGTGGCTATGGATAACGGTAGGTGTATCTATATGCGCCATTGTGGGCGTTGTCTCGGGCATTTATCCTGCCATCAAGGCTTCGAAATTAGACCCCATCGTGGCGTTAAGGTACGAGTAAACGGAATGAGGTGAAGTACGCCGGGTCTGACCGAGTCAACAGCATAATACTAAAAAAGTCCCGCCAATGCGGGACTCTTCTATTTATGTCTTTTTAATTATCGGGTAAGTGTAGGTGTGAACAGGTGGTTGGGGCATCCATACTTTTTTGAACCGGAGCAGGACGCGATGGTGATTGCCATTGCAACAATAACCAGTGTTGTGATCATTCTGAATTTTGAAGTCGACTGCATACTGTTTGATTATGAATAGTAAAAAGCTCGTTTAACTTTGTACGAAGTTAAGTAAAAATAATGAAACATATTCATTTCATAGCCATTGGCGGCGCTATTATGCACCAACTGGCACTGGCCTTGCAAAGGCAGGGTTATGCGGTAACCGGCAGCGATGATGAGATCACCGACCCTGCAAAGAGCAACCTGGCCGCCGCAGGGCTGCTGCCAGAGCAATTTGGCTGGTTTCCAGAGAAAATTGCGGGAAAGGATGCTGTAGTGCTGGGGATGCATGCAAAAGCTGATAACCCTGAGCTGGTGGCGGCAAAAGCGGCCGGAATACCGGTTTATTCCTTTCCGCAGTATGTATATGAAGTGAGTAAGAACAAGAAACGTGTGGTAATTGCAGGCAGCCACGGAAAAACGACCATCACTTCGATGATCATGCACATTTTGCGGCACCAGGGGGTGGACTTCGACTACCTGGTAGGGGCTAAGGTGGAGGGTTTCAGTGAATCGGTGCGGCTGAGTGATGCGCCGCTGATAGTGCTGGAGGGTGATGAATACCCGGCATCGGCAGAGGAGAAGCGGCCCAAAATATTCTTCTATCATCCGCACATTAGTGTGCTGAACGGTATAGAATGGGACCATATCAACGTCTTCCCCACTGCGGACATATATATCAACCAGTTTGAGCAATACCTGGCCGGGATGGAAACGGGAACAAAAGTTTTCTACAACGACGAAGATCCGCTGGTGCAGAAAGTGATAGCGGGTGCAGTGCAGCATATCAACGCGGCGCCTTATAAAACGCCGCCGTTCCACTACGAGGACGGCACACCGGTGCTGGAAACACCGTATGGCGAAGTACCGGTATCGGTATTTGGCAGGCACAATCTGCTGAATATGCGGGCCGCCATTGACGTGTGCATGGAACTGGGCATCAGCGAGGCGGATTGCCTGAAGGCCATAGCCTCATTTAAAGGCGCAGCACGCCGGCTGGAAAAGGTAAAAGAAGAAAAGGACCTGCTGGTGTACCGCGACTTTGCGCACGCTCCCAGCAAACTAAGGGCGACGCTGAATGCGGTAAGAGAGGCTTATCCGAAGCATTACCTCATGGCCTGCTTTGAACTACACACCTTCAGCAGCCTGAACGAAAAATTTCTGAGTGAGTATGCCCACAGCATGGACAGTGCAGATGAGTCTATCGTTTTCTTCAGTCACCATGCGCTCACCCTGAAGGGGCTGCCGGAATTGGGTAAAGAAACGGTAAAAAAATATTTTGAGCGTGGCGACCTTATTGTCTGCGATAATAAGCAGGACCTGGAAAAACTTGTCAGGGAGCGGATCAAGGTACAGAGCGGCCCCGTTTTTCTGCTGCTGATGAGTTCCGGCACTTTTGATGGAATTGACTGGAATAGTGTAAGTTCGCGTTAGAACACAGATATAGCTATGGCGGGACTGACCTTAAAACGGCCTATTGTTTTTTTTGACCTGGAGACCACCGGCACGGACCATGCGAAGGACCGCATAGTAGAACTGGCATTCATTAAACTGATGCCCGATGGCCGCCGCGACCGCTATGTGAAACGGCTTAACCCAGGCATACCAATCCCCCCGGAGTCAACCACGTTCCACGGGATCACCGATGAGGATGTGAAAAACGCCCCCCAGTTCAAGCATATAGCGCATGAATTGTTCGAGTGGATGAAAGGTTGCGACCTGGGTGGTTATAACGCCAGTAAATTCGACCTGCCGCTGCTTGCGGAGGAATTTCTGCGCGTGGGCATCAACGTTGACTTTACAGAGCGCTGCATGGTCGACGTACAGCAGATATTCTTCAAAATGGAGGCCCGTACGCTGAAAGCAGCCTACAGCTTTTACTGCCAGAAAAATTTAGACAATGCGCACAGTGCCGAGGCCGATATACTGGCAACCATAGAAGTGCTGGAGGCGCAACTGGATAAATATGCCGATATTGCCCATGACGTTCCTGCACTGAACAAATTCACCAATGGCGAAGAATATGTGGACTATGCCCGCCGTATGGTGATGAAGGACGGACACCCGATATTCAACTTCGGCAAATATAAGGGCCGTAAAGTGGAGGAGATATTTACGATAGAACCCCAATACTATGATTGGATGATGCAGGCCGATTTTGCACTGCATACCAAACAAAAGATCTCCGAAATACTTAACAGAATGAAACTGAAGAAGGCCGGACTTAAACTTTAGCAAAATATTTGCCGCCGATAGCAGCATTTGTACTATTTTTCGGCCTTTAATTTAACTGCCCGCTTGAGAAAAGTCGTAGTCATACCAACTTACAACGAGAAAGAGAATATTGAAAAGATCATCCGCAAGGTAATGTCCCTTTCAGGCGATTTTCATTTGCTCATCGTTGACGACGGTTCGCCTGACGGCACCGGCGACATCATCAAGCGTCTGCAGAGCGAATTCGATGGCAAGTTGCACCTGATAGAGCGCACGGGCAAACTGGGGTTAGGCACGGCCTACATTACCGGCTTTAAATGGGCATTACAGCAAGGGTATGATTACATCTTTGAAATGGATGCTGATTTCTCTCATAACCCCGATGACCTGCTGCGATTATATGATGCATGCGCCAACGGTGCAGATATGTCGGTAGGATCGCGCTATATAAAGGGCGGCAAAGTAATGAACTGGCCGTGGGACCGCATCTTCATCTCCAAGGGCGGGGCCATGTACACCAAACTCATTACCTGGATGCCAGTGAACGACCCTACTGCAGGCTTCGTGTGCTACAGCGCCAGAGTATTGAGTAAACTGCCGCTCGATGAAGTACATTTCATCGGATATGCGTTCCAGATCGAAATGAAGTACCGCACCTGGAAGGCGGGGTTCAAGATCAAAGAAGTTCCCATCACGTTTGTGGACCGCCTGGAGGGCGTATCCAAAATGAGCAGCGGCATTATTAAAGAGGCCATGCTGGGGGTGTGGAAGATGAAGTTCATGATCTGATCTCAAGGGAAAAAGTCAGCGGATAAACGTTCTGACGAGCTTATTGCACATTTACGTTTTTGCCCGACTTTCCAGCTTTGGGCACATAAGGCAATGAGGAATTGAGCACATCAAACTCTTCTGGTGTCAGTTTTATATGCATACAGAAACCCGGATGTCACCAAAAATAGAACCTCTGAAGCGCGAAAAAATTGACTTTGCTCAGTTTTGAAAATGTTTGAAGGCAGCGCGTGCCATATTTACTATCCGCAAAAGCGAATACCCCAAAACTGTTGTCAATGCAAAAATTGCGGCAAAAATTTATCGACAAGTCTCAAGTGCTCCTCTTCTATGAGGTTGTCATAGAAGCGCAACAGCGCCTGGTACACGGCCATTTTTTCATTTCTGAACTGGGCTACGGGCTCCAGGCGCACAGCTACGTAATGCACGAGCAGTTCCGGAATGGCGAGTGATTCGCAAATGCGTTGTAACGTTTTGGCTGCGGGAGTTTTTGTGTTTTTCTCTATCTGGTTAAGACTGGTTACAGCTATCCCGCTGCGCTCCGCTAATTCTGTCTGCGTAAGTTTTCTTGCCGTTCTGAGCAATCTGATAGAAGTTCCGAATTCCATGTCCACGCTTTATCTGTGTCTCAAAATAGGCAGTTGTTGATAGATAGTAAATAAAAAACGAACATATTACATTCCCGTGATAGTCAGATAAGAGACAACTGATTACAATATTGGTTTACAGCGACCCAAGACATGCATCAATAATGACGTCTATATATACTATAAACACCCTGTCATGCACAAACCATCCGTTATTCGCCTGACAATACCCCACCCGTGTGGTCAATCCTGGAACGAAATGGAGCCGCGGACGACTGGCCGGCATTGCACCAATTGTAACAAAACTGTCGTCGATTTTTCGTCGTGGAGCGATGCAGACCTTTTTCGATTTTTTGCATCTTCCAATGGTAATGTATGCGGCAGATTCACAAAATTCCAGTTGGATCGGGTCATACGGCTACCGTACCAGCCCCACAGCCGCCTTTATCGCCTGGCGCTGGCCATGGGTTTCAGCCTGTTGCTGAACCAGCTGCCCGAAGCATTATTGGCACGCACCCGCCCGCCCTATGCAGCCATGAGATGGGACCAGCGCACTGGCAGCCTGCATGGGTCTGTGACCAATAGCACCAATGCCCCGGTTGCCGGCGCCAACATAACGCTTTGGCTAAACGGGACGCAAGTAGCGGCTGTTTGCAGCGACACACTGGGGGCGTACAATATAGAAGGTTTGGAGACCGGCAATTATGAATTGGTGGTTGCCCATAAAGACCATAATAACAAGTTGCTGACCCACGTGCTGATCTCAGACAAGCCTGAGACGGCCAACATTGTGTTTGCAGGTCCACAAATAGCAAGGGCGGCGATAGTTGCGAAATCGGATGCCGGCTGCATAAGTGGACAGGTGGTAGACAGCAAGAGGGAACCACTGATCAATGCATCCGTGACAATCAAGCAGGATGGGAAAGTGATAGCTGGTGGCATTACCGACTACGATGGACACTATGAATTGGGCGGATTGAAACCCGGAACCTATGAAGCCATCGCCTGCTACATAGGTATGGAAACCCAAACCATAACCTGCATTCAGGTTCCCCGGGGCGATTCTGTCATCATGGATATTACATTGCACTATCTCAAAGGACGGTCTGCATTAAGTGAATGCATTGTTGTGATGGGCAGGCCAAGTATTATACAACCCTACCAGCCAGCCGGCAGAACTGTCATCACAAGGGATCAGATAAAGCATTTCGGCCATTGATGCGTTCATAAAAGGCAGCATATTTTGGCGTATTTTACGCCGCTAATGAACCGACCTGCACGCATAGTCTGCACTGTTACCAACGACCTGAATTATGACCAGCGCATGATCCGCATCTGCACATCGCTGGCAAATGCAGGATATGATGTGACGCTGGTTGGCTTTGAACGTAAGAACAGTAAGCCCCTCGCTGACAGGCCTTTTAAGCAGGTGAGGTTACCTATCATTGCGGAGCAGGGCAAGATCATGTATGCTCACTATTGGATCCGCCTGTTCTTTTTCCTCCTATTTCGTCAAGCAGATGTGCTTTGCGCCATTGACCTGGATACCATTATGCCCGTGTATTACGCGTCCCGGCTGCGCGGCCTGAAGCGGGTTTATGATGCGCATGAGATATTTACTGAACTCAAAGAAGTGATCTCGCGGCCATCAGTGTATCGCATGTGGCAGTGGATCGGCCGGCATACGGTTCCTCACTTCCCGGTAGGCTATACAATTGGCGAGGCCTACGCCGAGGATTTCAAAAATCGGTATGGCGTCAATTACGAAGTGGTGCGCAATGCGACCATACTTCGCCCGGTAACGATACCCGCAAAACCGGAACGTTTTATACTCTACCAGGGTGCTGTTAATGTTGGCCGGTGTTTTGAACAATTGATCCCTGCGATGCAGCAGGTTGATGCGCGCCTGATTGTATGCGGCGCCGGCAATTTTTACGACGAGGCGGTGGCACTTGCTGCAAGGCTGGGTCTGCAGGAAAAAGTGATATTCAAAGGTTATGTACCACCCGAAGAATTGCGCAGTTACACACTGCAGGCATGGGCTGGCATCACGCTCTTTGAGGATACGGCACTGAGCAACAGGCTATCGCTTGCCAACCGCTTTTTCGATTATATGCACAATGGCGTGCCCCAGTTATGCATAAAATATCCGGAATACGAACGCATCAATGCCCAATATGAGGTTGCAGCACTTATTGAACATCCAACCGCCGATAACATTGCAGCAGCGCTGAACAAGCTGCTGACCGATGATATTTACTATGCCCGCCTGCAGCAGAACTGCCTGCTGGCACGCGAAAAATATTGCTGGCAGGAAGAGGAAAAGAAGCTTTTAAAAGTTTACGCGCAGCTTGTCGCACAATAAGCTACATATCGTGTCGTTTGACGTGCCCTACCCGCCTGATTATGGCGGGGCAATAGACGTATTCTATAAATTGAAGGCCCTCAGTGAGGCCGGCTGCAGTATCTACCTGCATTGCTTTGAATATGGACGTGGGAGGCAAAACGAGCTGGAGCGTTATTGCGAACAAGTCTGGTACTATCCCCGGAACACGGCGCAAGCTCTGCTCCACCCTGCTATGCCATATATTGTAGCATCGCGCTCATCGGCCGTGCTTGCAGACCGGCTAAAGTCCATAAAAGCCCCGATATTCTTTGAGGGCGTACATACTACCTTCTGCCTTAATGACCGGGCGCTGGCAGAAAGATTCAAAGCCATTCGCCTGCATAATATCGAGCATGACTATTTCCGCCAACTGGGTATCTCCGAAACGCGGCCTGGCCGCAAGATGATCTATAAGATCGAATCTTTGCGGCTTAAACGGTATGAGCACAGCCTGCACCATGCAAACGCATTCTTTCCTGTATCAGTGGCAGACAAGGCCTATTTTGAGGCGCTATACCCTGCCGCTATTCATCAACTGATTCCGCCATTCCAGCCTTATGGTTCAGTTACCGTAAAGGAAGGATCTGGCAACTATGCATTGTATCATGGTAATCTTTCACACCCGGAGAATATACAGGCATCGTTGTTCCTGCTGCGGGAAGTGATACCACATGCAGGCATACCTTTCATTATTGCCGGTAAGCAACCTGCACCTGAAGTTGTTGCCGCTTGTGCGTCAGCGCCCCTTGTCACTCTGATCGCCGACCCATCGCAGGAGCGTATGGATGAGCTGATAGCGAGCGCGCAAGCCCTGGTGCTGCCCACTTTTCAGCAAAGCGGCGTGAAGCTGAAACTGCTCGCATCACTGTTCCGGGCCAGGCACATTATTGTCAATAGTGCGATGCTGTTTGGTACCGGGCTGCCGGATGAATGTTGTATAAAAGCGGATACAGCGGCAGATATGCTCACCAACCTGAAGAACGTGATGCACCAACCATTTACAGCGGCTGACATCCTGAAAAGGCGCCAGGTGCTCGCCCCGTATGACAACCAGGTGAAAGCGCAGAAATTACTGGCTTCCATACCATTTTAGACGCCGGCGGCAGTTATCTCGCGCAATTCGCCGCTTTCGATTTTTATCACGCGTGCCGGATACTTTTGAATAATGGAGTAATCGTGGGTGGCCATAAAGAACGCGGTCTGGTAATCGCGACAGATGTTGAAGAGCAATTGCATGATCTCATCTGTTGTATCAGGGTCGAGGTTTCCGGTAGGCTCGTCGGCAAGTATCAATTTAGGATTGTTAAGTAATGCGCGTGCTATGTCCACCCTCTGTTGTTCTCCACCAGACATCTCATAGGGCATCTTTATCCCCTTGCCTCTCAGCCCTACTTTCGCCAATACATCCTCTATTTTTTCCCTTATCAGGCTATTGTCCTTCCAGCCGGTTGCTTTGAGTACAAATTCCAGGTTATCATAAACATTGCGATCGGTAAGCAACCTGAAGTCCTGAAACACAATACCGAGGTTTCTGCGCAGCAGCGGGATCTTTTTCCAGGTCAGATCCCGGAGATTGAAACCGGCCACAACGCCGTTACCTTCTTTGAGGTACAACTCGCCATACAGTGTTTTCAACAGGCTGGATTTGCCGCTGCCCGTTTTGCCGATCATATAGATGAATTCGCCAGCACCCACTTCCAGGTTCACATCATTGAGCACCAGCGTGTTACCCTGGTATATATTGGCCTGTTGCAGCGATACTATGCTTATAGGATTCATCATACGAGTTTGAAACAAAGATAAAAGCAATTGTGGGAATGCGCCCCAATGAAAATACAAAAAAAGAGCCGCATTTTTTGAATGCGGCTCCTGAAAAATTATTGGATATTCTCTACTAGTAAACTACCAGTTTCTGCGTAGAGCTCTGTCCGTTAGTTGTTACCTGAACAAGGTACATGCCCTTAACTGTCAGTGCGCCTGATGGTATCTCGATACGAGTCAGACCATTTGTAAGCTCCTGAGTTGCAGTGAAGGTAGTGCGGCCAGCTATGTCAGTAACCACAATATTTGCAGATGAATTGTTTGCACTCCGTATGATCACATAAGCGTTGTTGCTGGTTGGGTTAGGTGCGATAGTTACATCGCCGCCAGATACAACAGAGCTTACTTCGGCTGTGTATTTGCTGAAGTTAACGCGATCCATATAGAAGTTATTACCTGTGCTGTAAATGCCACTTGCATCAGCGCCCGGGAAATAGCGGAAACGGAAGAGCACGTAGCTATTGAGTGCACCTGCAGGCAACGCAATGCTCTTGGCCGACCAATCTGAAGCACCAGATGGTACATACTCAGTCGCTGTAGATCCCTTGCTGAGGAGTGATGATTTCTTCAGTGTCGTCAACTTGGTCCAGGTTTTGGCATTTGTTGAATAGCTGATGACCATTGAATCATTCACATCCGCAGAGTTTGAGGTACGTGATGCAGAAGAATACATGAAATTCAGGTTACAAACACCACCGCTGGTGAAAGACGACAAATCTATCGGAGCGCTGAACAGATCATCAAAGTCGCCATAAGGAGACCCTATGAATGGATAAACACCAATAGCAGGATTAATACGGTTATCGTAACTGTGATATTCAATGCTATGGTTATCCCAATAGCCTACGTTAGCCGGCTTCCAGCTGAATTCATTATTATAATAGTTGAAAGTTACCCACTTTGCATCAGAAGCATTTGCCGGATCGAATTCCTCATAATAAGTTTCGCCCGGAATACCTGAAGCATCGGCTACATAAATAGCATTGTTGTAAGTAACAGTGGTGTCGCCAGTATGGTTGCCTGTAGCAGACATATTTACGTTCACCCAACCTGGCTGAGTGAAAGTAAAGGTTTTGTAAGAAGAGTATGATGGATTTGCAATGCTATCAGGATTAGCGCCGCCGCTTGAAAAGTCCCATTTTACTTCGGTAACGGTATCGTTCCATGATTTGTTCACAAAAGTAAGCGGGGTACCAGGCATAGTAAAATACTGCATAGTACCACCGGCACCACTAACTGTATTTACGAGGCTATTGAACTCAGGACGTGGTTTCAGATCGGGGCGTGGAAGGAAGGTGTAGGATTGCCAGTTAACGCTGGAATCTTTAATGATGCCAGTGAAATAAAGATTACGTGAAGACCAAAGATTGATCCTATCTGCAACCGGGCTGTTCAACGCCTGACGCATACGGTACACCTGTCCTTTGGTGAACATTTTTGCGCAGTACGTATAGTCCATGATATTCTCGGCATTGACCGTATCAGGGTAATTCACCAATGAATCGCCGGTAGCTGTAGAATATACCTTATAATAGTTATTGGCGCAAACTGTATCATATAAAGATGTTGTAGTACAACCGGTTTCCGAATGACCCTCCGTTGGAGGTGTATCATCAACATCATCATCACCACAAGCAACGCTCGGATTGTTAGTGTCACCCCACGGATGTTTCAGATTAAGAACATGGCCCATCTCGTGATTGATGGTCTTTGCATAGTCGCTTACGTTAGCAGCGTAGTTATACAAAGCAATGATACCATCATAATATGGCAATTCTGCACCAACAGATGGATAATAAGCATAGGCTGCTGCTTGTCCGTTAGCTGCACTCATATTGTGGATGAACCAAATGTTTACATAAGATGTTGGATCCCAGTCATCCAGCTTTGCCTGATCGCTACCATTGGTAGCCAGATAAGAACGATGACGTGTGATACCCTTGCTTGGGTTACCAGACGGATCTACCTGTGCCAGGTGAAGACGGATATGCGGATTACCTACATAAGGTTTAAAAGGAACGATCACAGAGCCGGTGTCTGGATCGCCGCCGCCGTAAGTCTTATTCCATCCAACAAGGTCGTTAAAGATGTCATCATCCTTCAGGTATTCATTACCGTAGTCGTGCACGATATGCACAACAATAGGAATATCATACCAGAAATTTGCGCTATCCGTTTGATCTGCAGTTGTTCTTAAAGCAACCTTACCAACGTCAAGCTTTTTAATGGCGCCGGGAAGCTGCGAGTTGAGCTGCGCTTCGAACTCAGCTATTTCAGGATGGGTAGCGAGGATCCTCCTATGAGCTTCATCAGAACCGCATGGCCTTTCCTGAGCTATCCCCTTACCCGCCAGCAAACCCATAGACAGGAGGAATAGTAAATAACTTTTTTTCATTTCCGGTTTTATTTATTAAAGAGTTCCAAAATTATTAAAAATAACAGAATTTCAATGATTTTTTTATTGATTATTAATACAAAACCACACATCGCGCAACTGCATTAAAACTATAGACGTAACTCAAACGCGGCACCTTGGGTGGCGCGATATATATTTTTTAATAAACAGTAAGTTTCTCGGTTTTCGAATTGCCATCAACAACCACAGTGACCAGGTAGATACCTGGTTGGGATAGAAACTCACGGGCTACGTTGATATTGATGATTGAGCCATTACCCCCTTCACCGGCGCCAGATGCCATAATTCTGCCGGCAATGTCTTTAATGTTCCAGTTTACTTTCCCTTCGGTGCCTGCTTTAGCCACTATATTCACCGCGCCATTGGCTGGATTTGGATATACCTTGAACAGATCATCTCCCTTTACCACCTCGTCAACGCCTACCTGGAACGGAGAAAGCGCCACATTATCCATATAAAAATCATTTCCTATATTACCGGGCCAGTATCGGAACCGGAAGTAGGTATTAGGCGACCACACCGAAGATGGGATGCTTACCGAACGCGCCACCCACTGCGATGCAGAAGTGGGGTGATATTCATAACCATAGGTAGGGTTATTGACCAGCTGGGTGGAGCTATAGGCAACTATTTTTGTCCAGCGGTCGCCGCCGGTGGTTGTAGCGTCAATTTCGAGGGAGTCACCAACAGATGCAGGACCAAACCCTCCGAGACCCGGCGATTTGGCGGAAGAGGTGTAAAAATTCAGGTAGTAAGTACCTGATACCCCGCTGAAGTTAAATGCCGACGTCACCAGGTCGTCATGATCGCCGAGAGCCGTAGCCACGTGACGCGCCGTAGTATCGCGCGACCTGTATCTTACGCAAGTACTATCCCCATAGCCGGCACCGGTATAAAATTCCCATTTATACTGGTTGCCATAGTAATTGATCATTGGCCAGTTGGCGATATCAGACGCATTAGTAAATGGCTGATAATAACCTGAAGACACCGGCCAGGACGTGGTGTCGGCCACATACACGGACTGTGTATTCACCAATGTGTCCGACCCGGCATTTGAATTGGCGATCAGCGTAACAGTAACCCAGCCAGGAACAGTGAAATTGTTGGCAACGATACCCATGCTGGTAGAAGTAGGTGTTGTAGCCCCGTTGGAAAACGTCCAGCTCACACTGGATACGGTATCATTCCAACTGCGGTTGCGGAATTGAAAATTACGGGGGTTGTTGATCGTCATAAAATACCCTCTGGGGTCGGTAAGCACACCACCTCCGCTTGCACGCTCAACTGAGAAATCTGCAACGGGCGGCAGATCGGGCCAGGGTGCAGTAGCGCCCGTAGCGGCTATGTTGGCTGCCGACCACAAATTGTTGCGGCCAGCAGTGGTGTTGGTCAGCGCATTGCGCATGCGCTGCACCTGCAATTTGGTGAACATCTTCTGGCAATAGGTGTAATCCATTATGTTCTCCGCGTTCACTGTATCCGGATAATCGACAACCGAATCAGTGCCGAGCGATGATGTATAAGTGACCGCGTAACCGGTGGCGCATGCTGTATCGTAAAGCGCCCCTACCGTGCAACCCGATGGCAAATGGCCTTTTGTAGGCGGTGTGTCGTCCACATTATCATCGCCACAAGCTACACCCGGACTATTGGTGTTGCCCCACGGGTGGTAAAGGTTGAACACATGCCCGAATTCATGCGGAATGGCCATATCATAGTTCAAGTAGTCATAGATGCCAATGATGCCATCATAATATGGTGTAAACGACGCCATGGATGGCAGGTAGGCATATGCTGCAGCGCCAGCGTCTGCGGCGCCAAATTGCTTTACGAACCAAACGTTTACGTATTGTGTAGGCGGCCACTGACCAATCTTGGCCTCGTCATCCGCATTGTTAGTGAGGTAGGAATGATGGTGGACAACACCTTTTGTAGGCTTACCATTAGGGTCGATGGTGGCGAGGTGCAGCCTCACTTTTGGATTACCAATATAGGGAATGAATGGCGGGATGACGGTTGCAGTGTCCGGGTTGTGCTTTACGTAAATGGTGGCCCAGTAGGCAACTGCATTATAAATGTCGTCATCGGCAAGATATTCTACACCATAGTCGTGCACTACGTGCACCACTACAGGAATATCGTAGTAGGTGGTATCGTCGTAGGTGCCCGCTGTGGTTTTAGCGGCCAACCTGCCCATGCCATTGCTCACCTGTGCATCGAAGCTCTTTTGCAGTTCGTCAATTCCCGGGAACCGGCCTACGGCTTCCCAATATTTTGCGTCTGTTGAGCAGGGTTGCTGCGCTAGTACCGCACCCGTGCACAGAGTTGCTGCCGCTATCAGCGGAAAGATCAGTTTCTTCATCTGAAAAAAAAAGTGCTTAAAGATAGCTCCTATTTCAATTAAAAAAACTGCTATCCGTAAATGATGTGCTGAACCGGGAGTATCCAATTCCAAAGGCGTACTTTTATACGGAATATCAATGGTGAACTATGAAATATACCCTTATTGCATTTGTTCTGCTATCGCTTTCTGCATGCAGCAAAAAAAATAGCGATACAACAACATACTATCTTACCGCATCCATCAACGGGCGCACATGGACCACGAATAGCGTAACCAGCGAAAACGACGCCAATTTTGTGGTTATCAGCGGCACCGATCATGATCTGCACCAGGATGTGGTGCTCTCACTGCTTCAGTTTTCATATAGCAACAATAATACAGGCTACGAGATATTGAATACCGGCGGCGGTGTTAACCCCAATTACAGTACTGCCTATTGCGATACGGATGTATATAGTTTTACGGCCCAAAGCGGCACTATAGAAGTACAGCAGGTGGCCAACAGCTATATTCTTGGCACTTTCGACTTTACCAATCCGGGCATCGGGCACGTGTATGGCAACTTTAAAGCGCCATTGCCGCATTAAAAAAAAGCCCCGCATTTGCGGGGCTGAATATTTCCAGATCAAAAACTAAAGCGCCATTTCGGCTCCGTACATTTCGGTGCGGAGGGTTTTGACGCGGTCGTTACTGATGTATTCGTCAAAGCTCATTTCGCGGTCTATCAGGCCATTAGGTGTGATCTCCAGCACACGGTCGGCCACGGTGTTAGCCAACTCATGGTCGCGCGTGGTGAAGAGGATAGTGCCTTTGAAATCCTTCATGCCATTGTTGAGCGCCGTAATGCTTTCGAGATCGAGGTGGTTGGTAGGCTCATCCAGCAGCAGTACATTGCCTTTCAGCATCATCATGCGGCTGATCATACAACGCATTTTTTCGCCACCGCTGAGCACCGATGATTTTTTCAGCGTCTCTTCGCCGGTGAACAGCATCCGGCCCAGGAAACCGCGGATAAAGGTCTCATCCTTTTCCTCTGAATATTGACGCAGCCAGTCGATCAGGTTATCGTCGTTACCGGCAAAATATACTGTATTATCGTTTGGCAGGTAAGTGGTGGTAATGGTAACACCCCATTTGTAAGAGCCGTCAAACTCTTTGTCCTCGCCGGCCAGTATCTGGTAGAATGCAGATGTAGCCAATGAATTGGCCGAAAGGATGGCCACTTTCTGGCCACGTTTGAGATCGAATGAAATGTCTTTGAACAACACCTCGCCATTCAAAGTCTTACCCAAACCCTTCACTTCAACGATCTGATCGCCTGCATCGCGCACCTGGTTATTGAACAGGATAGCGGGATACTTACGGTTGGACGCCTTCATATCGTCCAGCTTTATCTTATCGAGCGCCTTCTTACGGCTGGTAGCCTGTTTAGACTTGGATGCATTGGCAGAGAAGCGCGCAATGAACTCCTTTAGTTCGGCGATCTTATCTTCAGCCTTCTTATTCTGGTCGCTGCGCTGTTTCAGCAAAAGCTGGCTGCTCTCATACCAGAACGAGTAGTTACCGGTAAACACGGATATTTTACCGAAGTCAATATCTGCCACGTGCGTACAAACGGTATCGAGGAAGTGACGGTCATGCGACACGACGAGCACGATCTTTTCATAGTCGGCGAGGAAGTTTTCCAGCCAGCCTATCGTTTCCAGGTCAAGGTCATTGGTAGGTTCGTCAAGCAGCAGGATATCCGGGCTACCGAACAGTGCCTGTGCCAGCAGTACGCGCACCTTCTGGTTACCGTCCAGCTCTTTGAGCAATTTAGTATGAAATGACTCTTTGATACCGAGGTTGCTCAGCAAGGTAGCCGCATCGCTTTCTGCATTCCAGCCATCCATTTCTGCAAACAGCGCTTCCAGCTCTCCTGCTTTTATGCCGTCCTCTTCGCTGAAATCTTCTTTGGCGTAGATAGCATCCTTAGCCTTCATTACGTCGAACAACGTTGAATTGCCGCGGATGACCGTTTCCAGCACGGGTATCTCATCAAATTCGTAGTGATTCTGTTTCAGCACACTCATGCGCTGGCCCTTGGTGATCTCCACGCGACCGGTAGTAGGGTCTATTTCTCCTGAAATGATCTTCAGGAAAGTAGATTTGCCTGCACCATTGGCGCCGATAATGCCATAACAATTTCCCTCGGTGAACCGGATGTTCACATCTTCAAACAGCACACGCTTGCCATAGCGAAGCGAAAGGTTACTTACGTTTATCATTTGTATAAAACTCCTGTAAAATTTAAAAAATCAATAATGCAATCGCATTTTGAGGGGGCAAAGGTACGAAATTTAATGGCGCAATGGCTGGTTGACCCAATTACTTAATGAAGGCAAACGTTAAAACCTGAAAAGCTGAAAAGTGTATCAAACAGACAATTCGGACAAGTTATTTGAGCGCCCGGTAATCGCCGTGTGCGAACGCCGTGCAGTTTTCCATTCTGATCGTTTTTCGCTTTTGCCCCTAACTCAAAAATCCAGAGAAATAGACCGGAACGGCAACTTTGCAAGTCACATCATGGAACTGATCAGGTTATTGACGGTATGTCGGGCGTATTCAGTATCATCCCACCGTCTTTCTCATAATTTTCCAAGGCGCGGTTGGCTATGGCAATCACCTGCAGTATATTTTTATCGAGGTCACCGACCGCTTTGCCCATGTCGTCCCATATCTCATTAAAAAATTCTTCGCGTGTAATGTAATCAGCAACCATCATTGCACCCATTATTCTTGTCAGTGGCTCTCTTACGCTGTGCGCGTTGTATTGTATCAGGTCTATTAATTTTTTATTGGCTTCAGCCAATTCCCGTGTGCGTTGTGCGATAACCAGCTCTTGTTCCGACACCAATGATTCTATCTGTTTTTTTTGTTTCCGTATTTCATTATTACTATTCCTTAACTCAACATTCCTTAGCTGGAATATTTCTACGTCGCGCTCCTTTATTTCCAGGGCAGTAAGAATGTCTGCCTGCTCAGCCGCTTTTTTTAACTCAAATAATTCCTGCTCTTTTCTCAAGAGCGCATGAACGGTCCTGTTATAAGAGTATGCCAATACAATGCCCCATAACGTCACCAGAATGAAGCAAACGACTGCATTGGTGAGACTAAGCACAGATGTCTGAGTGGAGGTGACCGGCAGGGCCGGGGCATATTTTTTTAGTATAATATCAATAAACAGATAGAAACCCAAAGACATCAGGGCCAAAAGGGTTTTAGTTGTCCATCGTTCGTTATATTTTAAAAATGGCAACAGGCCAACCAACGGAATGAAATACTGGAAATCCGCTCCCCAGCCTAAATAATATGCCGCAGTTAACTGGTGGACATTTACTTCCAGCAGCGCAATGAACATAGCCAGCAGATGGTGACCTCTGCGATTAAGTACCAGCGCTACAATATAAGCGCCAATGCTTATCGCCTGAAAAGCTGCCATTGGAGTAAAACCATAAATACTGAACATGACTATCCACATAATATGCAGGATGGATATCAGTATATATGCCAGATTAGAGATATTATAAAACCAGTAATCCTCTTCTTTAACAACAGCAGGGAGCGCACTTAAACGAACATATAATTCAATAGGCTTTAGCCAAATAGCTGACCGGCGATGGTTCTGTAACCATTGGTCATTAGCTTTGAAAATATTTCGTTTAGATGGCAAGAGAGTAAGAAAAATACGTTTATGATCGATAATAAAAAATCAATTACGAACGTTTAGTAAATGTAATAATAAAATTACTGCCAAGGCGCGATCAGGCAAAAAGTAATTTATGCATTGGTACATTCTATCCGGCAATAGTTCCGGTTGAGCGATATCGGCTAACTGCTTCAAAACAATAATGGTATCTTTGCGCTTATTTATTTAGATTTTTTTAAAGCATTATGCTGGATACCATAGAAGCGGCCCTGGAAGACCTGAAAAAAGGGAAATTACTGATAGTAGTAGATGATGAAGACAGGGAAAATGAAGGCGATTTTGTGACCGCCGCCCGGAATGTGACGCCTGAGATCATTAATTTTATGTCGAAGCATGGGCGCGGCCTTATCTGTGCACCAATTACCGAAAAACGCTGCGATGAACTGAAACTCCACCTGATGGTGGAGAATAATACTGTGCTGCACCAGACACCATTTACGGTATCGGTAGACCTGATAGGCAATGGCTGTACCACCGGCATCAGCGCACCCGACCGTGCCAAAACCGTACAGGCACTCATTGACCCGAACACGAAACCGGAAGACCTGGGCCGCCCGGGGCATATTTTTCCACTGAGGGCGAAGGATGAAGGTGTGCTGCGCCGGTCGGGCCATACGGAAGCTACTGTGGACCTAGCCCGCATGGCAGGGATGGAACCCGCAGGTGTGCTGGTGGAAATAATGAACGATGACGGTACCATGGCGCGCCTGCCTCAGTTGATGGAAATTGCGAAGAATTTTGATCTGAAGATCATTTCTATAAAGGACCTCATCGCATATCGCCTGAGCCACGAAACGCTGATAACTGAAGAGGTGCATGTACACATGCCCACCAAGTTTGGCGATTTCGAATTATATGCATTCAAGCAAACCAATACCGGCGAAAATCACCTGGCATTGGTAAAAGGTACATGGGCGGAAGATGAACCAGTGCTGGTGCGCGTGCACAGCTCTTGTTTTACCGGAGATATTCTGCACTCGCTGCGCTGCGACTGCGGCGACCAGCTTGCCGCAGCCATGGAAATGGTGGAACGCGAGGGCAAAGGCGTGGTACTGTATATGAACCAGGAGGGGCGCGGCATAGGTTTGTTCAACAAACTGAAAGCCTACAAGCTGCAGGAAGAAGGCAAGGATACTGTGGAAGCCAACCTGGCGCTCGGATTTAAGAACGATCAGCGCGACTATGGCGTTGGCGCGCAAATACTTCGCCATCTGCATGTTTCCAAACTGCGCCTGATGACCAATAACCCGCGCAAACGCGCCGGCCTTGCCGGTTATGGACTCGAGATCGTAGAGAACGTGCCTATTGAGATCAAACCTAACAAACACAATGAGTTTTACCTGCAAACGAAGCGGGATAAACTGGGGCACGAGATCCTTAAATAATGCCGGTATAGCGTTCTTTTCTGTGAGAATCGATGTTTCCGCTTGCTGGGGATCGGGCGATCAACCTGCTTGATGAGGTGGAGCACAAATTGCCGGGCAATGCAGCCCGGGGTGGTGCGCATTAATAATTACCTTTGCGGCCTCTATGCATTACGTTACAGCAGAAAAGATCAGCAAATCCTATGGAGCCAAGCCATTATTCAGTGATATTACCTTTCATATTAACGAAGGCGACAAAATTGCCCTTGTTGCACGCAATGGCAGCGGGAAGTCGACACTGTTGAAGATACTCTCCGGCAAAGACACAGTTGAAGAAGGAACTGTGTGGATTCACAGAGACGTGACAGTAGCGCTGTTTGAGCAAGATCCGCAATTTGAGGAAGAGCTTTCTGTGCTGGACAATATCTTCCATTACAAACACCCTGTATCGGAAGCGCTTAGAAAGTATGAACAGGTGACAGCTCACCCCCACCCCGACCCGGATGAACTGGGCAATGCGCTGCGGCTGATAGATGAGCTGGGCGCATGGGAATTTGAAGGAAAGGTGAAGGAAATACTGGGTAAGCTGAATATACATGCCCTCGATCAGAAAGTAAAAACGCTTTCAGGGGGACAGCGCAAGCGCATAGCCCTGGCGCAAACGCTTATTGATATAGGTTTTGAGCACAAACATGTGCTGCTGATAATGGACGAACCTACCAACCACCTGGATGTAGAAATGGTGGAATGGCTGGAACACTATCTGAACCAGGAAAAAGTGACCCTGCTGATGGTGACGCACGACCGTTACTTTCTGGATGATGTATGTGAAGAGATCTGGGAACTGGACGACAACAAGATATATACCTATAAAGGTGACTATGCCAACTTCCTGGAGAAGAAAGCGGCACGCATAGAGAATGCCCAGGCCAATATAGATAAAGCACGCAACCTGTACAGGAAAGAACTGGAATGGATGCGCAAGCAGCCCAAAGCACGAACCACCAAATCGCGCAGCAGGGAAGATAATTTCTATGATATTGAAAAACGCGCCAAGCAAAAGATCGTTGATCAGCAAGTGAAGCTGGAAATGAAAATGAATCGCATGGGCGGCAAGGTTGCAGAACTAAAAAAGGTATATAAGAGCTACGGCGACAAAGTGATACTAAAAGGGTTCGACTATACATTTAAAAAGGGCGAGCGCATTGGTGTCATTGGTAAGAATGGAGCCGGCAAATCGACCTTTCTGCAATTGTTGCAAGGTATTAGCCATGCCGACAGTGGGAAAATAAACATTGGCGATACCGTAGTGTTCGGCAATTTCTCTCAGCAAGGGCTGGAGATAAAGGAAGATATGCGCCTGATAGAATATGTGAAGTCGATCGCTGAGAATTTTCCGCTGGCAAGCGGCGGCTCGCTGAGCGCCTCACAGTTCCTGAGCCTGTTCCTTTTTCCGCCTGAGCAGCAATATACTTTCTTATCCAAGTTAAGCGGGGGCGAGAAGAAGCGTCTGCAATTACTGACCGTGCTTTTTACAAACCCCAACTTCCTGATACTCGATGAACCTACCAACGATCTGGACCTGCCCACTCTGTCGGTGTTGGAGAATTTTTTGAGTGAGTACCAGGGATGCCTGCTGATCGTGTCTCACGACAGGTATTTTATGGATCGCCTGGTAGATCACCTGTTCGTGTTTGAAGGTGATGGAGTGGTGACAGATTTTCCGGGAAATTATTCAGAGTACCGAATTGCCCTGAAAACGAAGGAACGGGAGCAAGCCAAGGTCCAGGACGAACAAAAAACAGAAGCCATTGCTACCGCCCAGCAGGCCCAGTCGGCAGGTAAGAAAAAGTTGTCCTTCAAAGAGAAACGCGAATTTGAACAACTGGAAAAGGACCTGGCTCACCTGGAACAGGAGAAAGTGAACATCACCGAAAAGATGACGGACCCTGCGCTGGCATATGAGGATATGCTGAAGCTGGGCAATCGCATTGCCGAAATAACGCAGTTGATGGAAGCAAAAGAGATGCGGTGGCTGGAACTGAGCGAATACGAAATTTAACCTTCCGCACGCAGACCATCCATCAGTTTCTTCTTTGCAGCAGGCCACTCGTCGTCTATGATGCTGAACATTGCCGTGTTGCGGAACGCGCCATTTGAGCGAATACGCTCCTTGCGAAGGATGCCCTCGAAAGTAGCGCCAATGCCCAGTATGGCAGTACGGCTGCGCACGTTATTCTCGTCCGTTTGCAACTGAACCCTTACAGCATTCATTACCTCGAAACAGTGTGTGAGCAATAACAATTTGCACTCCCGGTTGTAGCCTGTCCGCCAGTATTGCGGCGCATACCAGGTCCAGCCAATTTCCAGCTTACGGTGCTCCGGGTATATGTTATGAAACAGCGTGCAACCGATGATATTGCCCGTCTTGCGGTCTATAACGGTGAATGCATATTGTTCGCCGGTGGCCCGCTTTAACAGGGCGCTTTGCAGGTGACGCTGCATCACCGCTTCGTCGGCCCCGTTAATGGAAATGAACTCCCATATCTTCGGATCTTTGGCGATGGCAAAAAGATCGTTGAAATGCTCTTTGGTAAGGGGAGTGAGGAGCACGCGTTCTCCTTCAAGGATAACAGGATGGTGGATCCAATTCATGCAGACAATATTAAGGGAACCGGGCGGTTATCCGTCATTCATCGCCTTCAATGGTGACAATTTTTTCGATCGCTTCCTTTCGCAGATAGTCGAGCGCCCGCCTTTGAGGCGAGTCCATATAGCTTTGGTAGTCCGTCCGGGAATCGAAGGAGAGAATTTGTATCTCGTGCGGCACTTCTCCTTTCATCGTATCATCGGCATTCGGCTGCATACTATAAAGCAACCGGCCATTATACCGCGCCAGCAGTGGTATCATCTTTTCTTCATAAGCCGCGAAAGCAGCCTCTTTACCCTCTTTTACGAAAATAAGCAGTGTAAGATGCAACATTCAGATTCTTGCCGTGATCAATAAATGCTTCTGTCTCCGCGGAAATAGTCATTTTCGCGTTCCTTGTCTGTTTCATGGCGATGGCGGCGGGTGTAGAATAAGGATAGTTCATAAGCATTATAAAGCGGCTTACCGGCCAGGTCTTTAGCAGTACTTATGTCATATGAAAAGGCGATATGGAAATTCTGAGCTTCGAAACCTACATAAGGAGCAACAGCCTGTGCCGACCTGTACCAGCACCCCAGGGATACGATACGGGTATATGTATTGCGACCATCAGCGACCGTCTTATTGTTGATACGGTAACTGGCCGAAGCACCACCAATAGTAGTTGTGGTATTACCCTGTGTCTGCAATAAACCTGCTACATTGATCTTTATTCTCGGGCTAAGCAAATAAGTGCCTGATAAGTGCCCGGTCTGCCGCGCGTCCACATTATGGCTGATGCCCATGAACACCTCCTGCGGATTGGCCAGATGGTAATAAGCATATCCACCTTCTACCTTCAACCTTGGTGTAATTTCACCTGTATACACTATCCCTCCGTTCGCGTCTGTAAAACCAACGCCGTTGTTATCTATGGAACCGGTTAGCGGGAACAGGAGGGAATTAGACCCGTTCTCGTAAAAATCGTTATTGGTCAACCTGGACACATCCAATTGCTTTTGAACGATATAGGCCTGCACACCTAAGGAAAGATGATGGAGATGGTTACGATCTATTGAATGGTTGTAAGCAACAGAGAAACCAGCGGTTGTGTTTTTAACGCCACCCGAGGCTGAACGGTCGTAAAAACCGATGAACCCGACACCCAGTGCATCGCCCTCCGGCAGCTTGTCCTGCATGGTAGCTACATCGAACGAAAATATGCCTGTCATAGCCGGATCAGGAAACTCGGATGCAAGCTGTGTACGATAATTGGCCGAAAAGCGCATGTCGTAAGGATCAGACATGCCTGTCTCTGCGGGATTGAAATACAACGGCGCCGTCCAAAACTGAGTCAGTGCGACGTCTTGAGCGTTAGCAGAAGCCGATATGCAGAGGACCAATATGAGAATGCGGGCAAAAGTTATCTTCATTTGTAATTGATAAAAATTGGTATCTATAGATGCTACAGTTTCACGACTACGAGTAAAAGTAGCAAATAAAGTGATAAAACATAAGCTTTTCCCTTAAAAAAACCGAAAGTCATAAAAGCGCAAATATTATTGTATTAATTAGCTAATTATCAATTATTTATATCGCAAAACTTAAACAAAAAAAGCAATAAAATAGCATTTCATTATAAACTAATGAGAAATACCAATTGAAAAAAGTTTAAAAATTTTTTTGTCAACATTTGTTAATAATTGGCAAACAATACATACATTTGCATTAACAAACAAAAAACAAAATAAAACACACGCTATTTATAACACTCCAAAATTTTGAAACTCATGAAATGGATCGTTTTAGCATTCGCACTTTTTACCGTTAAGGGCGTTGAAGCACAAATGAAGAAAAACACCAATGCGCCGGCAAGTAAGACGGCATGGATAACAAGCTATGCGGCAGCAGTGCCACTGAGCAGCGGAGAACCAGCTTACGACACTACCATAAGACTTGCGGAAAATATGACGCGCGAAATTCTGGAACAGAACGCGAACCAGTATTTTGAAAAAACATTCAGTACCGGGTATGTGAACAAGAATAAGAAGCACAATTACACCGCACTGGGCACTTACTCATTTAGCCTGAATGACAATGCCGACGACCAGGAGTTGTATACGGTAAACTACATCATGGACATATCCATAAAAGACGGCAAGTATGACGTAAGCCTGCACAATTTTACCATTGAGCACCTGGCTGCCAATGTGGACATGGATAAAAAAATTGCTGCTGCCAGTCGCGGCGACGCAAAAGCAAGAATGCTGATGGCCTACTTCCAGCGCAACAACTTAGCCCAGTTGAAACAAGTGTACCAGAGCATGTCTGCCAAAAACATGCAGATGTACGCTAATAAATAACCGAATAAAGGATGATGGACGCCGGGTAGATGCCCGGCGTTTTTTTTATCGAGTCGTTTTAGAATATTTATACCCGCCAGAAAAGACGGTCTTTAGCCAACTCACCATGCATTGTGACCAGTAAATGATCGCGGTGTCACTTAGCTACAAAGACTTTGTGCTATGGTCACCTTTCAATACCAGACCAGCACTCAGACCGACACCCATTCAGCTAGTTTTATCACCTCTATTGCCTCCTTTACATCGTGCACACGCAGAATATTACAACCTTGTAGGAGCGCAAACATATTAAGCGCAGTAGTGCCATTGAGCGCATGCGCGGGATCGACCCTGAGCGCTTTGCAGACCATAGATTTCCTTGACAGACCAATGAGCAAAGGGCGGCCAAGCACCGAGAAGGTGTGTAAAGCGCGCAACAGTGAATAATTGTGCTCTAAAGTTTTGCCGAAGCCAAATCCCGGATCAACTATGAGATCGACAATCCCCGCTGCGCTGCATTCATTTGAAATGTCCCTGAGGTATTCGCGAACCTCCGTCACAACATTGGTGTACCTCGGGTCGGCCTGCATGGTTTCGGGCACACCCTGCATGTGCATGGCTATGTAAGGCACCTTCAACCCGGCAACTGTTGACAGCATAGCGCCATCGATCTGCCCCCCGCTTACATCATTGACGATATCAGCACCGGCAGCCACCGCCTGTGCCGCAACAGATGCATTATATGTATCCACCGATATCCATGCTTCAGGAAAATGATGATGGATGAGTTCAATAGCCGGTAGTATTCGCTCAGCCTCTGTAGCAGGATCGATAAGGGGCTCCCCTGGTTTGGTACTGGCACCGCCAATATCCAGAATAGCGGCACCCTGTTTTAACATTATTTCTGCACTCGACAATAAGGGCAATGGTTCACTGGCTTGTCCTTTATTGTAGAAGCTATTGGGAGTTGCATTCAGAATGCCCATAACCACCGGCTGACTGAGGTTGAGTAGCCGGCCTTTGCTTTGTATAGTAGTAGCAACTGGCAACATGGCTTTAAAAGTAGAACAAATTTGCAACCCCTTCAGAAAGTGCAGCACGTTAATAACATTAGCATTATAAAATTTTGACTTTGTACGTTATCGCTAACAACAGTATGTTTGAAGTGCGGGAGCAAAAGAACCTCGTGCAACGCCAAAACGACCAACATGCAGGATACGCTTGCCCAATACAGGGACATTGTAAACCGGTGCAGAGATCTGTACTTGAAAAAAGCCGGTGATTATGGAACCTCCTGGCGTGTGCTCCGGCCGATTTCAATCGTAGATCAGATATACATCAAAGCCTGGCGCATCAGGCAGATACAGGAAAAGGGCATTCAGAAGATACACGACTCCATAGAAAGTGAATTCGTAGGCATTGTGAATTATGGGGCGATAGCGCTCATACAGCAGTCGCTGGGCGCCGACGAGCCGGCAGAGCTGCCGGCGGAGCGCGCGAGGCAGTTATACGATGTGGAAATGAGCAAAGTAGAAGACCTGATGCAGCAGAAGAATCACGACTATGGTGAAGCATGGCGGGAGATGTCGCAGGAGTCTTTTGCGGATCTGATACTGGTGAAACTGCTTCGCATCCGGCAGATCATTGCCAACGATGGCAAAACGATCGTTTCTGAAGGAATTGATGCAAACTTCACGGACATTATCAATTATGCGATTTTTGCATTGATCAGGATAAGTGAGCATAATGCCACGAAATGACGGGTGTACATACAGGCGTTTTAAAAAATAGTCTATTTTTAGATAATAAATTGAAAAAAATATTCTTGTAACTAACATACCTAAAAGCACAGACCACGGAACATGAGGTACGTAATGAAATATTTGATTTGGCTCTGCAGAATAGCATTGGGTTTGCTATTCATTTTTTCGGGAGTAGTGAAAGCTAACGATCCGTTGGGGCTGGCTTATAAAATGAACGAGTTCTTCGAAGTATGGGGCTGGGCATTCATGCTGAAGTGGTCGTTTGCGCTATCGGTAGGTATGATCGCCTTTGAGATAATAGCCGGCGTGGCGATGATCGTGGGTAATTCTTTCCTAACGTATATCTTCTTGATGCTGTTGGTAAATGCGTTCTATACTTTCCTTACCTACTACGCACTTTACTCTGGCAAGATCCATGAATGTGGTTGTTTTGGCGATTGCATCAAGATATCCAACACCGCGACATTCTATAAAGATGTGGCGCTGTTAGCCATAACTCTGTTCCTTTTCATATTCCGATACCGGGTGTTCCCGCTATTCAAAAAGCCCGGCGTTAACGTCGCTATAGTTTCTGTGGCAGCGGTATTTGCCTTTGGCGCTCAATATTATACGCTGCACTACCTGCCGGTCTATGACTGTCTGCCATATAAAGTAGGCAACAACCTTTGGGAAAAGATGAAAGACGCGCCGGATGCCAAACAACCGGTCTATGACACCAAGCTGGTATATGAGCAACACGGCGTGAAGAAGACCTTTAGTAAGGAGGAATACACAGAAAAGAAGATATGGGAAGACCCGACCTGGAAGTTTGATACGACGATAAATACCCTTGTGACAGAAGGCTCGGGGCTGGCTGAGATACCCCATGATTTCTCGTTCATCAGCAGGGATAAGGATGACATGACGGAAGACGTGCTGACTGCCAAGGGATATACTTTCCTGTGGTTTGTACGCGACCCTGCGAAAGTGGATGCAACCGGTAAGAGCATAGAGCGCCTACGCAACATAGTGAGCAAGGCGGGCGCGATGCACGTTAAGTTCTATGTGCTGGCATCTGTGGGCTGGGACCTGATAGATACCTACAAACAGATCTGGAACCTGGGCGATGTGACCTTCTTTACGCTGGATGCCACAGTAAGCAAAACGGCTCTGCGCTCAGATCCGGGGCTGATGCTAATAAAAGACGGTGTGGTGGCACATAAATGGAGCTACCTGAGCTATCCGAAAGATATTGTGATGGAAGGCGACCAACTGGACTGCAAATAACGGCTCAATGGCTGAATGCCCGTCTTGATGGGCAGCAGCAGCTTGAGGATATCCGATCTACTTGACTATTCACCCGGGCTTTTTGCCCGGGTTCTTTTTTTGGGGTGGGTGGCTCTCTTGATAAGCCCTGCTTATACTTCTGATGACGCGTCGGCTATTCTCTTCGAATCATCGTAGAGGTATAGAATGAGCAAGGCCGAAATGGAAAAGAAAAAGGTAACTAGGCCGAAATTGATGACGATGAGAAAATGAAAGAACAGTGCAGGCCAGAAGAATTTCTTGCGGATGCGTGCAGGAAAAAAGACACACAATGCCACCGCCAGCTCCAGCGCCAGAATACCCCAGGTGAGCAATTTTACAAGCGGCGTGAGTGTGAGCCATTCATTTATGTGTCGCAGCCAGTCGGGCGCACCCAGGCGATAGTGCGAAGTATAATAATAGACTGCATTCCCATTCTGCCATTCAGTAACAAATAGCTTCGCGCCACCCGCGTCCAGGTACACCAACGCGGCTTGTATGAAAATAACGAACATGGCAATATTGGCCACTATATTGGATGAAGACGGCGGCCTTTCTTTGTGCTTCCACTGATTGAGCCGGGTATCTGTGAAACAGATCGGCAATAGCAGCACCGAGAGTACAAGCGCCAGTGAATCTCCCCCATTGAGCACAAGGAAGTAAGAACGCACGCTGAAGCAGGCCCAAAAGTGCAGCACACCTGTGATCTGCGGCGCGAATCCGCTCATAACAGCAAGCAAAATGACGATAACAACGATTTTTGCTGTAGCCGGGGGCATCATTTCAAACAGGCCATCCTTGCGGAAGGGAATGAATTTCGCTTCTAATTTGGACGGATAACCAGGCAACCGGGTATAATTGTGATTGGCAATGACCCCGAGATCGTTGAAAAGTATGGTGAGCAGCATGCCTGCAGCCAACAGGAAGCGCACCAGCGCTATGCGCGGGGTGTGGATGTTGGTGTACTTGAGTTTGTGCAGCAGTTTTTGCATTACTTATCGGTTAGGTCAACGGCTAATACGGTTTCCGGCCTGGCAATGTTCTCATGTTTGCGCGCTTCGTCCCAGGTCAACGGCATTTGCCTGGTAATGACGTAGCGCCCCCTGAGAAAATATACATTGTCTATTGCCATTCTATGCCAGGTGAGTGTATCTGCATTCACTACAGTATTGATATCCTGACCTGGCGCTAACGCCATCTGAAACACGGGCAGACGTGATAACATGGAATCTGCCATGATAACAGACATCTCTTCACCTACTATTTTGTAATCGCGGCGGATACCGAAAATGTATTTGGGAGTGAACGGACGGATATCGGCCCGCACAAGCTTACCATTTTGCGGATAATATAGCCGGTACTCCGGCTCACCGGGGGTTCGGGTGTACACATTCCACCTGATGGGATAGAACGTATTTGCCACCCATTTTTTGGCGTATTTAGAATGAAATATTTTGACCGGTGAATAAGAAGATACCAGGTAGAGTGCGAAAACAAGGTACGCTGTACAAGTTGTGCAGAATACCAGCAAATCCTTGTTTTTACCTTGTGGCATCGTCATGACCAGACAAATCTATGACTTGTTTTAATTTGTCCGACTGTTTTTAGTCATAGCAGATGGACAATAATGACCTAAAAGTGAGATATTTGCAGCCGTTTTCAACAAAAGAGGTTTTGATGTCATTGTTCGATAAGATACAGACGACCGCTACTTATATCCAAAGCAAAATAAGCAGCACACCAAGGGTGGGCATTATCCTGGGCAGCGGCCTGGGAGGATTGATAGACTTAATACAGAAAGAAACGGAACTGCCCTATGGCGATATTCCCAACTTTCCGGTGTCGACAGTGCAGGGACACGAGGGTAAACTTGTTTTCGGCAAAATAGGCAGCAAAGAAGTGATGCTGATGGCAGGGCGTTTCCATTATTACGAAGGATATTCGATGGAGGAAGTAACTTTTCCAGTGCGGGTGATGAAGGCGCTGGGCGTCGAAACCGTGATCGTGTCCAATGCATCCGGAGGCACAAACCCGACATTCGGTATCGGCGATCTGATGATCATTCATGACCACATCAATCTTTTTCCTGAGCATCCATTGCGTGGGAGGAATGACGAGCGCCTCGGCACGCGTTTCCCGGATATGAGCAAACCCTACGATGAAGGTTTGATAGCACTTGCCGGAACTTGTGCCCTGGACCTGGGGCTGACGCCCCGAAGCGGTGTATATGTGGGCTTGCAGGGCCCGACATTCGAAACCCCGGCTGAATATAAATGGCTGCATACCATAGGTGGCGATGCAGTGGGTATGAGCACGGTGCCCGAGGTGATCGTAGCACGCCACGGAGGCATGAAGGTATTTGCTATAAGCGTGATCACCGACCTTGGCGTGACCGATGCACCGGTGAAGATAACGCACGAGGAAGTGCTGGAAGCAGCCAACGCGGCTGCACCTAAAATGGCGGCCCTTGTAGCAGCTATGGTACAGCGTATGTAACTTTGACCAAACCATAAACATCCTTGAGCCAGGCCCGGAGGTATTTGCCCATATTGTTTTTTGCGATGCTCGCCTGCGCGGGCATCCCGGCAATGGCACAGTACGGAACCGGCAGCAGTACGGTACCTAATACGCTTAACCCCAACGCCAACAAGGATACTACCCATGCAAAAACAAATACTGCCCAGTGGAAGGATGAAGAGGCTAACCTTAGTTATGAACGCCTGAATTCAACGAAAAGCTATATCCCTGATACATCCCTGCATACCTTTCAGCGCAGGCCGTTCGTGGGTACGTGGGCACGCGATCTCGGCAACCCAGGCAGCCCCGTGTATGACCTGGCCTTTACCCCCGAGAACAGAGTCGGGCCATCATCCGGCTATCATGTGTATGACGCGTACCGGTTCATTCTGGATTCGCTGAATTTTTATACTACCAATCGACCCTATTCGGTATTTGACTACCAACTGGGCAGTAAACTGGAACAAACGGCTGGCATTCTGCATACTCAGAATATAAGGCCGAACTGGAATTTTATGGTGCAATACCGCAAGGTAAGTGCCCCCGGATTTTACAAGACAAACCGCAACAACCACGACAATGCGGCGCTGACCACCAACTACAAAAGCCTGGATAAACACTACACCCTTTATGCAGCCTTTGTTTACAACAAGGAGCAGCATGATGAAAATGGCGGCATAGTGAACGACAGCGAATTGTCGGATCTTTCTTACATAGACCGGCAAACAGTAGATGTGGCTTACCAGAACAGCCAGTATAGTTTGACGCGGTCAACCGTGTCGAGTGTGCAGCGGGACTTCGGCCTGCTGTTGCAGCACGGCTACACCTGGGGCCGCTATGACACCACCTATAATGCCGATTCAACAGGATATACGTTCAAACTCACTCCGCGTTTCAGCATTACCCACAAAATGGAGTTGAGCTCGGAAAAACATACGTATAAAGATTTATCCCCAGATTCGGTGCGGTATGTGACGCTGTTTGACGGCAACTTCACCAATAGCGGCGCAGGGTATTATGTGGCAGGCGCAGACTCGGTGGTGTCGCAGCAAAAGTGGTTCTTTATCGACAACAAGCTTTTGCTGAACAGCTTCATTGGAAAGGAAGGGAAGCAATTGAAATTCAGCGCGGGCCTGGGCAACCGGTTCGATGGTTTTGCTACCACTCCGGCAAACCCCAATACTACGATACGGAACAATGTGCTAAGCAATTATGCATGTGGCGTGATAGCGCATGAAGCGACAAACGAAAACGCCTGGCAATATGGCGCTAAAGCGCTGTTTTACCTGACGGGCGACTATGCAGGCAATTTCTCTCTGAACGCGTCTCTGGGCAAGGAATTCGGACGTGCCGTTGGTTTTGCTGCGGGGTTCGATCAGCAGTTGGGCAGTGCCCCTTATAGCTATACAACATATGCCAATAACTACACCACATTGCTGTGGTCGTTCAATAAAGAGACGATAACCGATGTTTATGCAACTGTGGAGAGCAGGCGCTTGCGATTGTCGGCAGGGCTCAAGAACTATGTGATCGGAGATTACATTTACATCGGTCAGAATGAGCAGCCGGCGCAATATGGTGTTCCGTTCAACCTGACGCAGGGATGGCTGAGGAAAGTATTCAAACTCGGGAATATTTACCTCGATAATGAGCTGATGTATCAGCAAACCGCAGCAAATGCACCTGTAAATGTGCCTGCGCTGATGGCGAGACACCAGATCTCCTTTGAGCATGATCTGTTCAAACGGGCGTTGAAAGTGGTTACGGGTGCGGAAGTGCGCTACAATACCAGCTACCATCCGGCAGGATATGACGCCCTGCTTAACCGGTTCTACTACCAGAACACCACCTACATCAGTAATACTCCGGAACTGTCGGTGTTTCTGAATTTCCGCATCAAGCACTTCAGGGCATTTGTGATGGCAGACCAGGTGCAGCAGATATTCTCACCTAACACGATCCTATTTGCTGGTACGCCGGTACTTAATTTCAGTTACCAGGGATCGAGCAACGTGCCGGTTTATGCGGCACAGAATTTTATGATCCGGTTCGGATTTAGCTGGGTGCTGATCAACTAATGTTTATTGCCTGCCGGGCAGTACCCGCTCCCACTCTTTCGTATGGGGATTGTATTGCTTTATGGGTTTTGCAGGATTACCGGCGGCAACGGTATAAGGAGGAATATCTTTAGTGACCACCGAACCGGCCGCAATCACGCAGTGATCGCCGATCGTAACGCCTGAAGTAAGCACAACATTTGCAGCTATCCAGCAATTGTTGCCTACGGTTATTGTAGCCGTGGTCACCGGCTGGCGGTGAATGGGCACCAAAACGTCGCGATATTCGTGGTTAAGGCCGCTGGCCACTACATTCTGTGCAAAGATCACGTCGTTGCCAATGGACACAGGGCCAATGATCACGTTGCCCATACCGATGAGACTGTTATCGCCGATGAGCACATCCCCCACCCCATTGTTGATCGTCGAAAAATCTTCAATGACGGCGTGTGCACCCAATTCGAAGCGGTTAAAAGGAAATACGTCTATACGTGTGCGGCGGCGAATGACAGCGCCCTTACCCCTGCGGTGGTAAAACCGGTTTACAAATAAGCGGACCCAAAGCCGGGGACGAGCCTCCCCCTTGGGTATTAACAGGCGATGAACGAATTGTTTGATGCTTTTATTTTGCCTGACAATGCTGTTGATAGCCATATTTGAGCGCTGAAAAAGCCTGTGCGTTGATAATGTGTGCAAAAGAGCGCCGCACAGCAGACAAATCTAATGCATATTTCATAGATTTGAGCTGTTTAAATTACGGTAATTATTGCCATGTAATTTTGTAACCCATTTAGAGACACACGCATACATGACAAAAATACAATATGCACTTGCCGCACTGTTATTACTGGCAGGTGCAACAGCAGGCGCACAGGAATCTATGATGCAAAATGTAGATTATGCTTTTCTGGATAAGCTGATCTTTCTGGCTAAACAAAACTACCCGCAAATGCACAAGTATGAGCATAAGCTGGCACAGGCAAATTACGGCGTTAAGAAAGCGCAGTTGGGCTGGTTTGAAGCATTGACCTTTAGCTATACCTATGGGAATAACGGACAAACGGCTACAGGTACAAATGGCGGCACAATCACTTATCAGCCGGGGCTGTTTCTCAATCTGGGTGTATTGATGGAACGCATACCCACAATAAAAATGGCACGTGAAGACCTGGCGATTGCAAAAGAGGACATGGCGCAATATAACCTGAGTATAGAAGCGGCTGTGCGGACACGGTATATTCTGTATGTGCAGAAGCAGTCGATATTAACACTGCGCACTATGTCATCGAACGACGCGGAAAACGCTCAGAAACAAGTGAAATACAAATTCGAAAAAGGAGAAGAAACATTTGACAATTACAGCAAGTCACTCGTCATGTTCTCCGTTTCCACCCAGAACAAAATTGAAGCCGAAGGCGCTGCACTTATTGCCAAAAGCGACCTGGAAGAAATGATAGGCATGAAATTAGAAGACGTCAAAAAATAATGGAACTAAGCCGGTTTTTAAGGATCCTTCGTAAGCATAGGTACACTTTGATATGTGTGCCGTTGCTGGCGATGTCGATAACATTCATACTGACCAAAAAGCTGCCTGATGTTTACAGTGCAAAAGGTAGCATTGCGGCGGGGATACTGGACGGGTCGCAGCAAGGCGTAGCGGCGGCGCTGGACAAGAACTTTCTGCAGGATGCGAAGGTCAACCAGGAGTTCAGCAATCTCATACAGATCATGCAGATGAAGAAAGTCTATGACCAGCTTTCTTATCAGCTTATTTTGCACGATCTGACCACCGACAAGCCATTCAGGCCATTAAGCAAACTAGTGAAAGAACTGAACGCTGAGGCAAAGAAACATGCTATTGAGGTGTTCACTGCATATTATAAAGCACACGAGCCGCTGTCGTTGTGGGACAACGACCAAAAGGGACTGAACCAGGTGATCGCCTCGATGGGCTATGACTATGACGCCCTCACTAAAAAAATAAAAGTTTATCGTATTGAGGCCAGCGATTTTGTTACCGTTGAAGCAGAGACAGAGTCACCTACATTGTCGGCATATATGGTCAATACACTGTGCGGCGAGTTTATTGACTATTATACAGATTTCACACGCGAGAACGAACAGCATACGATCCACTTCCTGCAGGATATGCTGACGCAGAAAAAGGATTCGTTAGATACGCAGGTGAATGGTTTGCGCAACTTTAAAATAGACAATCGCGTTCTGAACCTGGAAGAGCAGGCAAAAATATTGCACGGCCAGATAGCCGATTTTGAAAACAGGATAGAGCTGACAGAGAAGGACATAGCAGCACACCAGGGCGCGCTGGACATGATCAACCACAAATTTGATTCGCATAAGGAGGAGTACCTGGACAGCAAGCTGGCGCCAAATAACCGGGAGATAGCCTCGCTTACGGAACAGATCAAGCAGATGACCATTGCCTCCATAAAGGCAGGCGATGGTAGTTATAAATCCCGGATCGACTCGCTGAAATCGTTGCTATCCCAGAAGATCAATCAGAATTCCGACAAATACGTGATCAACCCAGTGACGACGAAGGAGAACCTTGTGGCGCAGAAGATGAACATGGAGGTGGACCTGGAACTGAGTAAAAGCAGTTTGAAATCGCTGCAGGATGAGCTTAAGAGATTGAATGCGCGGTTTGATACTTTAGTGCCGCATGAGGCAGTGATACAGAAATATGAGGGCAGTATCAGTGTAGCGAGCCAGGAATACCTGGAGGTGCTGAAAAACTACAACCAGGCCACCATGGCATACAACTCATCATCTAAAATAAAACAGATAGAATTGGCCATGCCCGGGCCACCGCAGCCCAGCAAAAAAATGCTGCTGGTTGGCGTTGGGGGTGTTGGCAGCCTGGTGATGTGTTTACTGGTGTTGTTTGTGGTGTTCTACATTGACGAGTCCATCAACCTTGCGCAGGAACTGGCGAATAAGACCGACCAGCTGGTGCTGGGCTACCTGCCAATATTGAACAACGTGTCTGTGCTGAATATGAACTACCTATGGCGGCACGACAACGAGACGCCCGAGAGCAAGGCATTCAAAACTCAATTGCGCTCCATGCGTTTTGAGACCGACAATGAGCTGAGCGGCGCACACATTCTTGGTATTACCAGCCTTGCAGAGGGAGAGGGCAAAACATTCCTGGCCATGAGCCTTGCTAGCGCTCACCTGATGATCAATAAAAAGGTGCTGTTGATCGATGGCAATTTCACCAACCCTACCATTACGCAACTGCTGCAACCGGAACACTTTCTGGAAGACTACCTGAATGGCAAGAGTAATATGCCTTACCCCGGTTATGAGAATGACATAACAGTGATCGGCAACCGGGGCACAGATACCTCGCTGTTTGAAGTAGCAACAGAACAGGACATTAAGGCGAAAATGGATGCGCTGAGAGACGTATATGACGTAATAATTGTTGAATGTTCGTCGCTGGATACGCTCAACCTGTCAAAGGAGTGGATCAATATGGCCGATAAAGTTATGGCAGTATTTGAGGCCGGGCAAACACTTACTAATCCGGGAAAGAACCAGATAGAATATTTGCGCAGCCAGGGCAACAAGTTCATTGGCTGGGCCATCAACAAGGTGCGCAGCGAGTATTTGCCGGGAGGCGGCAAACCAGCAAACAAAACCAGAAAAGCCAGGGCATAATGAGTGCAGTGCGGATCATTTGGATCGTTGTTCAGGTGCTGATAGGCTACAATCTTGTGCTGCCGCTGCTGATGAGCTTTTTTTATGCTTTGGTAAGGAAACGGAGAACACCAACTGCGCCCGGCCAGCCCGAACCAGATTATGCCATTATCATTACTGCTTATGAGCAGACACATGCAGTACCAGCTGCTGTGGAATCGGTGCTGGCGATGGATTACCGCAATTTTCTTGTGTATGTGGTGGCAGACAAATGCGATGTCTCCGATCTGAAGTTCAACGATGCGCGCGTGATCGTGTTGCGGCCGGAGCAGACGCTTTCCAGTAATACACGGTCACATTTTTACGCCATCCAGAGATTTCAACGCTCCCACGAACGGCTGACGATAGTGGACAGCGACAACCTATGCGAACCAGATTACCTAACAGAACTCAACAAGCTGTTTGACAAAGGATTTAAAGCCGTGCAGGGTGTGCGCAAAGCCAAGAACCTTAACACAACCTACGCCTGCTTAGATGCAGCAAGGGATATGTACTACCACTTTTATGATGGGGAGGTACTCTTTCGCCTGGGTTCATCTGCCACGCTCGCCGGTTCGGGCATGGCCTTTACCACTACGCTCTATCGTGAATGCCTGGAACACCTGGACGTGACCGGCGCGGGATTTGACAAAGTGCTGCAATACGAAATAGTGAGCCGGGGCTATCGGATAGCCTTCAACGAAAAAGCTGCGGTATATGACGAAAAGACCACTAATTCCGACCAACTGGTGAAGCAACGTGCCCGTTGGATCAATACCTGGTTTCGCTACTTTGGTTTTGGATTCAAGCTGCTGGGCAAGGGAATAAGCCGCTTCAGTTGGAACCAGATTCTGTTCAGCATAGTGCTTTTGCGCCCGCCGCTGTTCATATTTCTGCTGCTGTCTGTGTTGTTCATGAACGTCAATATTTTTATTGCTCCTGCGGTAGCCCTCGTCTGGATGGGCGCACTGTTCTGTTTTGTGCTGGGATTTGTGATAGGGATCGTGCATGGCAAGCCAGACAAGGCCATAGTGAGATCGTTAGTGAGCATACCCAAATTCATCTTCTTCCAGGTGCTTTCTTTGCTAAGAGCGAGGAGGGCCAACCAGATCAGTGTTGCTACCAGCCACCTTACCGATCAGGAACATGAGCAACTAAAAAGTAAAGTATGAGAACCGTACCACTGAACCGGCAGAATGAGGACAAAAAGCGCAAAAGCAAGGCGCAGCAAGACCGCATTACCCGGATGGTGGCCATTGCGATCGCATTTGCCGGTACTTTCTATTTCTTTATCAAATTGCTTTTTCTATAGCCGGTCATGGACAGAGACATCACCATACCGATAGAGCGGCGCAGAGAAACGCTGAAGCAGAAGTTAAGGAGGCTTTTCCTGATAGAAAAGCTCAATAATCCCGGCGGCATCGTTTTCCTGGCACTTTCGTCCCTGCTTGTTGCATTTATTGTTGCCAAGGGGGGATTTACGGGAGGGGCATTGCTCATTGCCGGCATGGTTGCATTACCGACAGTATATTGCATAGTAGCCTATCCGCGCTTCGGGCTTATTGTCTATCTGTCTCTGGCTTACCTCATCATGTGGTTCTTCAAGCTGGGTGTCAATTTTCCGTTGGGCACGCTGATGGACGGCATGGAAGGACTTTTTATCCTAAGCCTGTTCATTAACCAGAAACGGCGCAAGGACTGGTCGCAATTCAAAGGGCCGGTGAGCACGATGATACTGGCATGGATCGGCTATAACCTGATGGAAGTGGTGAACCCAGCGGCTGAGTCGCGCGCGGCATGGATATATACCGTGCGCTCTGTGGCGGTGGTCATGCTCATGTACTTTATTTTCCTCTATTACATCAACAGCGTAAAGTATATCCGCACCATTTTCAAACTTTGGCTGGGGCTGGCGTTTTTCGCAGCCATCTATGCCTTCAAACAAGAGCATGTGGGGTTCTTCCCGTTTGAGGAAGCATACCTCCATTCGGACCCAGGTATTGAATTGCTGTTGTTCATAGGCGGCGTATGGCGCAAATTCTCCATCTTTTCCGACCCGGTAGCATTCTCCTACAATATGGTAACGGCCAGCCTGCTCTGCATCGGCATCATGACCGGGCCAGTCTCTGCGCGAAAGAAAGTGATCCTGGGGATACTGGCCGGTTTCGACCTGGTGGTGATGCTGTACTCCGGCACGCGTGGCGCCTTTGTGCTGGTGCCTGCGGCGCTGTTGATGCTCACCGTGCTCAAATACGACAAGCGCATATTGACGATCGTACTTGTAGCAGCTATCGGGTTGATAGGGCTCATCTTTATGCCAACGAGCAATAATACACTTTATCGCTTTCAAACGGCGTTCAAGCCATCGAATGATGCTTCCTTCAACCTGAGGAAGATGAACCAGAAGCGCATACAGCCCTATATTCTCAGCCACCCCATGGGCGGCGGGCTGGGCTCGACCGGGGAATGGGGAAAACGTTTTTCACCCGGATCATACCTGTCCAACTTCCCGCCGGACAGCGGCTATGTGCGCGTGGCGGTAGAAATGGGATGGATAGGCCTTTTCTTGTTTTGCCTGTTCATTTTTACCGTGCTGAAAACCGGCATCAGTTATTACTACCAGATAAAAGACCCCGAACTCAAGTCGTATTGCCTGGCGATGATACTCATTATCTTCGCCCTTAACATTGGCAACTATCCGCAGGAGGCGCTGGTACAGTTCCCGACGAACGTTTATTTTTATATGGTGATAGCCATAATGACCGTCACCTACAAGCTGGACCAGCAGAAACAAGCGCTGCATGCACCCGAATGATATGATCACAGGCAGGGATATTGTAGTAGTGGGCCAGCAGCCTTGGGACACTCCTATTGGCAGTAATTGCAAGAACCTGGCGCTCGAATTCAGCAAACACAACCGGGTGCTTTATGTGAACAGCACGCTGGATCGGATAACAATGCTGCGCCATAAAAATGAGGAACGCGTGCAGAAACGCCTGGACGTAATAAAGGGCAGGCAGAAAGGACTAATAGAACTGCAATCCAACTTATGGAATCTTTACCCGGATGTGCTGACAGAGTCCATCAACTGGCTACGCAGCCGAAAGGTGTTCGACCTGCTGAACAAAGCCAACAACCGGAAATTTGCGCGGTCCATACAAGCGGCTGCGAAGGAATTGGGGTTCAGGAATGTCATTCTGTTTAACGACAACGATATGTTCCGCTCCTTTTACCTGAAAGAATTTCTACAACCGGCTGTGAGCATTTACTATTCCAGGGACTACATGTTGGCGGTTGATTATTGGAAGTTTCATGGGGAAGACCTGGAACCGAGGCTGATCGCCAAAAGCGACTTGTGCGTAGCCAATTCCACCTACTTAGCCAACTATTGCCAGCAATACAATCCGCATTCTTATTACGTGGGCCAGGGCTGCGACCTGGAGATGTTCAGCAACCCGAAAGACAGCAATATGCCCCCTGATATGGGTGCCATACCCCACCCCATTATTGGCTATGTGGGCGCATTACAAAGCATCAGGCTGGACCTTGATGCGCTTGCCTTTATGGCTACTCAACGCCCACAATGGCAGGTGGTGCTGGTAGGGCCTGAGGACGAAGTATTCAAAAGCAGTAAGCTGCATGACATAGCCAATGTGCATTTCCTGGGTAGCAAGGATGCGTCGCAACTGCCTGCCTATATCAACGCATTTGATGTGTGCCTGAATCCCCAGATAGTGAACCAGGTGACGATAGGCAATTATCCGCGCAAAATAGATGAATACTTAGCCATGGGCAAACCTGTGGTAGCAACGGCCACAGAGGCCATGAGCATTTTTGCGCAGCATACCTACCTGGCCGAAACGAAGGAAGATTATGTGCACCTGATAGAACTGGCGCTCAGCGAAAACACAGCCGAAAAGCAGGCTGCCCGGCGTGCTTTTGCCGGCTCGCACACGTGGGAGAATAATGCGAAGGCGATATATGCCGCCATACTGAAAACGACTGCTACTCCTGTGTAAAGTGCACCACCATTCCGTGCTGCTTCAGCGTCATCTTTTTATCTGATGGCTCGAATATCATTTCGATGCCAGCAGCGTCAAATGAAAACATATCCTTGTCCGTCGGCTTCAGCGGAAAAGATTTCTGGCCGGAAGCCTGTGCCATTAAAGTGCCGTCGGTAACAGATACGGTTATCTTCATCGGGAAATTGGGGGCTGCATATGTGCCGACATAGATCGCAGGATCTGCGATCATCACATACTCGGGCTTATTAAAATCAGGGATAACGATCGGCTTATTGTACCAGGTATTAATAATAGCTATCACCACATCGTTGAGCGGATAATCACCGCCATTTTGTATGAACGAAAAGCTCATTGAGTCGTCGGTAAAATAACTCAAAGACGAACTGAAATTATCTATACGCCCATTATGACCCAGGGCCACCCTGTTGTAATATGGAAACTGGAGCATCCCCATTCCGAGGCCATCTTTTATGGTGGTCATCTTTGTTAAGCTCGCCGCCGACATCAGCCTGCCGCGAAACAGCGCGGTAATGAACATGGTGAGATCGGACGGTGTGGACACGACGGCGCCGGCACCGCCGGGCACACTCATATCGGTGGAAGGTTCCACCACCCAATTTCCTGCGATGTAGTTATATGAGAATGCTTCATTTTGGGTCTTATCCACGTTTCCGCCAAGGTGCGTGTTCCGCAAACCTGCCTTATCGCAAACACGCGTCTGCAGCGCCTGAGCGTATGGCCTTTTGCCCACATGCTCCACAATAAAACCCAGCAGGGTAAAGTTGGAGTTGCTGTACTCCCCCTTTTTGCCCGGTTCAAAATCGGGCTTGTTGCGTGCGATCAACTTTACTATTTCCGCTTCAGTTTGCGGGCGAGTGTACCAGGACCTATAGTCCGGCACATCGGTAAAGTTGTGTATGCCGCTATGGTGAGCGAGCATATGAGCAATGGTGATCTCAGCGGCATTGGGTATAGAGGGAAACCACTTACTCAACTTATCGTCCAGGTGAAGTTTTCCTTCATCTATCAATTGAAATACCATGACCGCCGTGAACATCTTTGATATGGACCCGATCCGGTACATGGTATTTTCGTCCGCTGCTACTTTGTTGCTACCGTCTATATACCTGTATCCGATGCTTCGCTGGTAAACGATGTGACCGTTTTTAGAAATGGCCAGACTCCCCATGGCCTGATGATGCACCGACAGTGTATCGAGAAAGGCATTCAGCTTAGCGAAATCGCGTTGCTGCGCATGGGTAAACATAGGCAATACCAGTATGAACAGAACGGTAAAATACTTCTTCATGGCTATCCGTTTGGCAACAAGATACGGCAAAAGACATCAATATACCTGTCATGAATGGGGCCCATGTATTTACATTTGAGTTTGGAGAAGGACATGACTTATCGCTGTTCCTAAATATGCAAACAACCGATAGGCCCAAGATCAAGTTCCGCCTGAACAAATTGCTACCAGCGTACAAGACATACGATAATCAACGACGCCAGCGCAAGCAACACTACCAGCGCATATACCAATGCAAGCATGTTACCCTCGTCCGCTATTTTTACAGATGTAAATGGCACGTTGCTTACTTCAACGATACTAACAAGAGGTATAACCCTGCCTTGTTCCGTTCTTACATAGCCTTCAAAAAGCTCCGCTATCTTGACATTCGCCTTAAATGAACCTGAATCTGTAACAAACGTTATTTCTACAGATCGAAACTGGTTGCCGCTGGCCACAATTGCCTGGATGCGCTCACTCCAGATCCTTGACCTGTTTACCGTTGCAGTCCTGAAACCCTTTAATGGGATACCTTCCTCTGAAATAAATGTGCACATCCAATTATAGTTAAGGGGCTGCGACCGAAGTCGCAGCCCCGATAAATTAGAATTTATACACAATACTTGCCCCGGCGTCTAACCCAGCAATAGGCTGGTTGTAGCTGGTGATCCATCTTCCGGCGTTGTTGTTCCGGTTATCGTATGTGATCGAAAAGTCCGGCTTTGAGTAAAAATAAGCCAGGTTCAGCTCCAGTCCGAAGTGGTTAGTGAACATATAGCGGAGATCCGCGCCCAGACGCATGCCAACGGTATTTGCAGTAGCCGGCTTTTGCTCAAAGGTACTTGCGCCCTGGTCTTCAAAATAAAGCTGGTTGCCTGCAAAGTGCGCACTGGTGAGTCCGATAAGCGCTTTGCCTTCTATTGATAAACGCTTAGAGAGAGGCTCATTGTAGTAGACGCCTACCATCACGTTCACGTTATAGTTGCTTCCCTTTGTATACAAAGTGGCGCTGTCTATCGCAAAAGCTTCTTTAAAGCTATCTGCAAGTGTTTGCAAGCCTTGCACGCTGAATTTCTGATACTGCACAAGCGCGGTAATGCCAAAATGCTTATTCAATGGCAGTGATGCGCTGATACCGATATTGCCCCCTGAACCGGCGAAGCCTGATTTAGGATCGGAAAAATCAGTTTTTGTGAAATTGCCGCCCGGAAAAGAACCACCGCCGCCTATGGCAATAAGCAAATGATGGGTCGAATCATGATCTGCAGCCATGCCGGCTTTACATGTGAAGATACCAACGCAGATGAACACTATTTTTATTATCTTTTTCATTTTTTGTTACAGTTTTAGAGATCATTGAATGTTCACCCGGAAGGTGCAGTCCATATCGATAGAGCCAGGAGCGCAATCACCATTTTTCACGTTAGGCTGATGGTGCAGTGTTACCTCCACTGTTCCTGAACTTGCTGCCGTGGTGGTAAACTTGTCTGTCAGACCTATTGGCAATGGTGTTGGGTTGGTGTCGCGATCTGTTTGTACACAGGCCAGATTCAACCCTCCGGACAGGGTGAAGCATATCAGGTGATAGTTCTCTCTTGCTTTGATCTCTGATGTTACATCATTCGCGGAATCAAGGAACTGAATCTGAACATTATACGATGCGTTTGGCTTGAGTTTGAGTATCGCCTTACTGGTATCCGGTGGTGTGGCGCCGGTAACATCCAGTTGCGTCCATCTTGCATAGACCGTGTCTGTTGAATCTGCGGTATTAACACCCCTGATGATCATATCAGTGAGGGCTTCATTACCCGGTAATGGCGGTGCCACAGCCTGTTCTTTTTTGTTACAGGCGCTCCAAAACGCGACCGTTGCAATGATCAAGGCAATATATAATATATTTATTTTTTTCATAAAATTTGTGGTTTTTTAAAATGAATATTGAATTTTCAGTGAATAGTTGATCCCCAGTTCATCTGCATAATACCTGAAGTGATCCAGGTAGTCGCGATAAACGACATTGGTAAAGTTGCTGACCTTAAAGCTGATGTCCATTTCATTACCGGCAATTCGCAGGGCGCAACCTGCTCCGGTGTTCATTAATGAATAAGCTGATGGGGGCGGCACATAGTCGCTGTTCGGCGGTACACGGCTCTGTTGCAATACACTTACATTTTCAACAAAGACGTAGGGCCGCATCAGGCTGTAAACCTTTGGCAAGTGGTACTCTATTCCGTTCTGAAACCTGTCAGCCGGCATTGATATCAGCCAATTGTCAATTGTCTCGTTGTAGCCGCGTACGACCGTAGCCCTGGAGTAGAGCTTCACTTGTTTGGTGGCTTCAAATCCGGCTTCCAGGTCCAACCCCTTAATATTTACATGCGCTTGTGTAAAATCAAACTCGGGGAATGCACCGCTGGCCAGTTGCCTGTAAGTGAGTGAAGGCTTGGCATAAATGTAATTGTTGATGTCGTTGTAGTAAGCATCCGCAACAATATGGAATTTACCCAGCGCCCAATTCACGCTCAAACTGCTGTTCCATGACCTTTCCGAGCGCAATGCGGAGTCACCCACATCGAAGCTGGCATCACTGAAATGCACGCCGTTTACATACATTTCTTCGATGTTAGGCGCCCGCCAGGCAGTGCCGGTATTAAAGTTGACAGCCAGCGTATTCGATGGCTTATAGGCGCATCCGATGGTAGCGGTGGCATTGCTATAGGTGTATGTGACGTTGTACAGCGCCAGCGAAGTGGCATCGCGCTCATAAACCCGCAGCCATCTGTAATCATAGCGCAATCCACCCTCCAACCTGAATTTTCCGAAGGAATAATTTTCAATTGCGAAAATACCTCCGTTGTAATCCCTGTAATTGGGAATGAGCGGCCGTACCCCTTCAAATATGTTGCCCGAGGTTTTACCGGAAACGCCGATACTACCCGACAGTCCCCTGAAATTGCTGTGCGTAAAGACGAGATCTGCAGTGTGGGTAATGAGCTGGAACTTCAACTGCGGCGAATTTTGGGCAGCGACATTTGCAGTGGAGAGGTCGTCGAATTCCTGGCGTATATCATTTTGCCTGGCAAACGTAGCCTCAATTTTACCCACGTTGCCTAACTGCCGACTTGCTGAAGATTTCAGCAATTGGTGCAGTACTGTCTGGTAAGGTCGCCAGATAGCTTTCGAGAAGCTATTCACAATATCTGGTTCCCCCAGAGCAAACTTTTGCTGCAACTCAGCAACACTGCCACTTTCTGCCCCCACATAAATACCGAGGCGGATATAGTAGCTACTATAAAAAATATTGAAGTTGTTACGGCTCCGGTTATAACCGAGTGAAACAGAATAGTCATATTCTTTATAACCACTGTTATCCAGATAGTAATTTGGCGTTTTGAAGTTTCCAGCGTTTCGCAATGTGCCCTGAACCCGCCACGCAAGGCCCTTCAAAGACTTATCGAACGCCCCCTGCAGCCTCGCCGACGCCGCACCAGCCAGGCCATTACTGCTGCCTACTGTGCAAGCACTTCCTGTTATGCCTTTTTGCTCCGGTAACTTTGCCGGGTCCACCAGCACAACTCCGCTCAGTGCGTCCGATCCATACCTGACACTTGCCGCACCTTTGAGCACGGTGATGTTATCGGCAATAAACGGATCTAACTCAGGGGCATGTTCGCTGCCCCATTGTTGTCCCTCTTGCCGCACATCATTATTCATGATCAGGATACGATTGCCCGACAGGCCGTGGATGATCGGCTTCGAAAGTGTAGGCCCTGTTTGTGACGCATTTAACCCCGGTACATCCTTAAGCGCATCGCCCAATGAGCTACCCCTAACCCGAAACAGCGCCTCACTGTCGATCTGAACGTTGGCCAGTGTATGCAAATCGCGATCCCTGGTAGCGCTCACTGTAATTTGCCCCAATTCCTTATTCTCGGCCAGGGCAATGATCAACGGCTTGCGGTGCCTGGCATCCAATGCTACCAAGGCATCGGCAAATCCGGGGAAGGAAGTATGCAATACAGCGCTGTCCGGAAAAGTCCCGGTCAGGGAAAAAGCCCCAGAGCTATCTGTTATTGAACCTGTTGTGTTATTTAAATAGACACTAACGCCAGGTAGTGGCCGCCTTTGCTGGTCAACTACACGACCAGTTATGGTGCAAAGCACGCCCTGTGCACTTGTGAAGTGCCACGAAAACAAGGCGCACAGCAGCATAAAAGTGATTATAAATTTGTTCACCGATATATTATTGTGCTAAAAATGTGGGCGCGTATTTTCCTCAGGCGGAAAACAGGGGGTGCGGGGGCCCACGCAGGCAGCGGTGCGGCGTTGTGGCGCTGTACCGAAAAAAATAATGAGCAGATACAGAAGCAACTTCAGCTGTCTGCTGATGTAATATTACGAACAGGTGGTCCTTTGCAAGGAACGGAGCCAGTGCAAAAAAAACGAAGGAACAGTGAAAATGCTGCTTTGTGAAGGCGAACTCTCCCTTTCTGTAGATCGGATGCGTCACATCATGATGATGATATAATGCATCGTGCAGGTATTCTTTGGGCATTACAGCCAGCGCGAACACGACCATCATTAGCCAACTCACAGCCCAAGTTGCACACGCTTTTTTCAATGATGACAGAATTTGCATTAAAACTTCAAATTCCGTGCCAATTGTTAATGAAAATTGAAAACCAGTGAAAGATAATATTGCGCACCTCCGGCACCGAGCCCCGGCTATGCGCTCAGCCGCTTTTTAAGCAGCACGATCTGCCCGAGATGATAATGCGTGTGCTCAATGATGCCCTGAATGTTGCGGTACCATGTGCCACACTTCGCGTCAACAAAATCTTCAGCGAGCTTGTGGTCGGGCATTTGTTCAATTAGCGCCGCAAATGTTTCTGCGTCTGCCCACATTTTTGCGAGCATCGCCTCCCAGTCGTGTTGGCTGCCAATGGGAAGATGAGCAAAACTGTATTCATCTTTGGCATCGAGCGGACCACCCTTTAAGACGCGAGTTACTACGTCCACGTAGTAATGTATATGAAAAACCAGTGTGGCTATGGAATTACCGTCTGCGGGTTGAGCAATTGCCTGTTGCCAGGTAACAGCAGCCAGTGTGTCCTTCAGGTTCACAGATGTCCAATTACCACCAAAATGGACATCCCTGACGTGTTTTGCGAGCTGTTGGGTGATTTGCATGCGTGAAGATACATTAGGGAAACAGGCAGTTAGCTGGTTTTCCTGATAGAATTAAGCAGCGTTGTGCCTACACCAATAGTTTTTACAGCCGGGACAGTTGAAGGCTTATTTTCGAAATCAGGAGTAGGTAATTGATCGGTTACCGACCGAAGAGATACTTGTTGGCATAATTTTTCCATAGGTATTCTTATTATAATCAAATCATTGCACCACCAGCCTGATGACTGTAGCACTGCCGCCTTGCTCGTCGTTAACCATAAACAGATACATACCGGGATCAATTCCGGCTAATGATAGTTTATTACTACCGCTCATCAGTTTATAAACAGCCCGCTGCCTGCATGTAATGTCATATAGCCGGGCTATACCTGGGGCGTTCGCATCTACAGTAATACTAACAGATGCCGGATTCGGATAAAGACGGAATAGATTCCTGGAATTGTCAATGCTCGCTATTGCATTAGGAGGTGGGCTTACAACCCTTATTCTGGAATTATCAAAGTCAGCAATATATAATTTATCATCGTGGCCAACAACCACACCGAACGGCCCAAATATCTCAGCAGTATCTGCTTCTATGTTATCACCATTATAGCCACCAATACCTGTACCCACCCAGGTATTTATATTATTTTCCGTGTTGATTACCCTGATCCGCTGGTTACCGTGATCGCTGAAAAATAAGTTGCCAGCACGATCAACTGTCAGACCCCAACAGAACGCCAATTTTGCCGAAGTAGCGGGTCCGCCGTCGCCTGAAAAGCCTCCCGGGGCTATTCCGGCTATCGTTGTGATAATGCCATCCGTATCTACCTTACGGATATAAAATGTGCTGTCGGCTATATATAAATTTCCCAAAGTATCCAACGCTATTGCAAAGGGCTTATTCAACAGTGCCGCAGTTGCAGGGCCACCATCACCGCTGTGCCCCCCAGTGCCTGTGCCTGCTATAGTAGAGATAATGCCGCCGTTTATTTTGCGGATCACGCTGTTGTATTGATCGCATACATATACTAATCCGGTTTTGCCCACAGCTACGCCACTCGGAGCAAAAAGAGTTGCCGCAGTAGCAGGCCCTCCATCCCCGGAATAGCCAGGCAAACCTGTTCCCGCGATAGTGGTTACAATCCCGGATACATCTATTTTCCTGATCACAAGATTTCCACCGTCTGCAATAAACACATTCCCGGCGCCATCAACGGCTACTCCAAATATTTCGCTGAAAGTAGCATCAGTTGCCGGCCCGCCGTCTCCAGTATACCCTAATCCTCCATTCCCCGCAATTGTCGTAATAATGCCGGCAGTGTTTACCTTTTTTATCCGGGCGTCAGCAGTAGAAAAATAAATATTCCCAGAATCATCGGCAGCCATTGCAAATGGTGCGTTGATCTCCGCCGCGGTAGCTGGTCCTCCATCGCCGGTATTCCCATTTACGCCATTGCCTGCAAAAGTGGTAATGATCTGGGCGTGGCTATTGCCGGTGAATACCAGGAGTAATAGCATTAGATACATCAACTGTTTCATAAAAAGGCATTATTTTTCACAACCAGATTGCCCCACGACTTTGTCCGTTTGATGTGCAAAAGCGATTATTCAGGGATTGTCCGAATGCTAACATAAAACTACTAATAAGTTAGTTCGTTTTATCAATAGCGTATATTTTCTGAATATTTCCCGTCACCCCAAAACACATTAACTTGCGGCTTCTTAATACATGGATATGTCATTGACTCAATTGAATAATTATGCCGAAGGCAAGTGGGTGAAGGGCGCTACAAGCGGCGAAACACTGCACAATGCCATTACCGGCGATGCCATATTTACAGCCAGCAGCGAGGGGCTGGATTTTGGGGCTATGATGCGCTATGCCCGCCAGGTGGGCGGCCCTGCATTGCGCAAGCTTACATTCCAGGACAGGGGCCGCCGCCTGAAAGCACTGGCTATGTACCTGCTGGAGCGCAAAGAATATTTTTACCAGGTAAGCGCCTACACGGGCGCTACCCGCACCGATAGCTGGGTGGATATTGAAGGGGGCATCGGCAACCTGTTCGCCTATGCCAGCCTGCGTCGCCAGTTTCCGGATGAGCGCTTTTATGTGGATGGCGACAATGCCAGACTTTCCAAGAACAATACCTTCATCGGCCAGCACATTATGGTTCCGCGCGAGGGTGTGGCCATACACATCAACGCCTTTAACTTCCCGGTATGGGGCATGCTGGAGAAAATTGCCGTGAACCTGCTGGCAGGTGTGCCGGCCATTGTGAAACCGGCTACCCTTACCTCTTACCTCACAGAAGCGGTGTTTCAGGAGATCATTAAGTCTGAGATATTCCCAGAGGGTTCGCTGCAACTGATCTGCGGCTCGGCACGTGGCATACTCGATAATATTGAAACGCAGGATGTGGTGACGTTTACCGGCTCGGCATCTACTGGCCGCATGCTGAAATCGCACCCAAGGATACTTTCAGAGGCGGTGTCCTTCAACATGGAGGCCGACTCGCTGAATAGCTGTATACTGGGCCCGGATGTGCATCCCGGCATGCCTGAGTTCGATATTTTTATAAAGGAGGTAGTGCGGGAGATAACCACGAAGGCAGGACAAAAATGTACGGCCATCCGCCGCATCATTGTTCCGGCCGACCGCGTAGAGGATGTGCAGATAGCCCTGGGTAAACGCCTGGCATCGAACACCATTGGCGACCCGTCTATTAAGGAGGTACGCATGGGGCCGCTGGCCGGCCAGTCGCAGCGCAACGAAGTGCGCGAAAAAGTGCAGTTGCTGGCCAGGAGCCAGCAGATAGTTATCGGTAACCTGGACAATTTTGAAGTAACCGGTGCCGATAAGGAAAAGGGCGCCTTCCTGCCACCTATCGTATTCCTGAACACCGATCCATTCGTAAAAACCGACTGCCACAACATTGAGGCGTTCGGGCCGGTGTCCACCATCATCCCTTACAATACCATCGATGATGCTATTACACTCGCCCGCATGGGTATGGGGTCGCTGGTGGCATCTGTAGTTACGCAGGATGATGATATAGCCAAAGAAATAGTGCTGGGCACAGCCTGCATGCACGGCCGCATATTGATACTGAACAATGATTGCGCCAAAGAAAGCACTGGCCATGGCTCACCGATGCCCATGCTGGTGCACGGCGGACCAGGACGCGCAGGCGGCGGCGAGGAAATGGGCGGCAAGCGCGGCGTAATGCACTACCTGCAGCGCACGGCTATCCAGGGTTCCCCTACCACCATTACCCGCATCACCAATGTATACCAGCAAGGGGGCAGGCAGCACGAGACAGACAAGCATCCGTTCAAAAAATATTTCGAAGAACTGGAAATAGGCGAAACGCTGGTGACCGCCAAACATACTGTATCAGAGGCCGACATCACCAACTTTGCCAACGTGAGTGGAGATAATTTCTACGCTCATATGGATGCCACATCGCTCGAGGGCACCATATTCACAGGTCGCGTGGCGCATGGCTATTTTGTGCTATCGAAAGCGGCGGGCTTATTTGTGGATGCAAAGAAAGGTCCGGTGCTGCTGAACTATGGTATTGATGAATGCCGTTTCACCAAACCCGTGTACCCTGGTATGACCATTGGCGTGAAACTGACCGTAAAGGAAAAGACAGCACAGGAAAAACGCTCGGAAGAGGACATTGCCAAGGGCATTGTAAAGTGGCTGGTAGATGTGTATGACGAGACGGGTGAAACCGTTGCCATTGCTACCATACTCACTATGGTGAAGATGAAGGCGCAATAAGCGATCCTGCTCCTTTCCGGGGAAACAAACGCGGAGAAATTTATCAGGCAGGCTTGCCCATTACGTAAATGTTCTGCATGGTAGGTGTGGGGCTGCCACCTTGCTTTTCGAGCGATATGGCGAAGGCCTGCCCTTCCATCACCTTCATGTTCACCTTTTGTATGGCAGGGGTATTGGCCATACCTGTAGGCAACACGCCCATGTCCACCGGCTTACCGTCCTGCATTACCCAAAGCTGGTATTGCATGCCCTTTGGCGGCTCCGGTAATGCATCTATTGACACATAAGCATCGCCGTTCTGCTTGCTCCAAAACAGGGTAGCTGCCATTGGGTGGCCAGGCTGCATGGTGTGCATCACCACCGTTTGCATGCCGGTATCGGCCATCATTGCTTTGTTTTTGCGGTATTCATCTATTGTTCCCGCCAGCGAGTTGATGTCTGTAGCCATTTGCTCCATCCGGGTGGTCTGCGCTACATATTCGCGCTTTTGCTCGCTATTCCGGTACCAGAACAGGGCATTACCCGCCAGGCTGATCACCAGTGCGGCCCACATGGCCGCCATATTCCAGCGCGTGCTGTAAGATGAGCCTACAGGGATGGTCCGGGCAGCCGGTTTTTCGGTTTGTTCCCGCCCGGTAGCGTCAATAGTTGCCCATATCCTCTCCGCCATGCCTGCAGGTGGCTCCTGAGCGTTATTGGCAGCAAACTGGTACATAGTCTCTTCAATAGCAGCAAGTTCTGCTGCCAGTTCGGGGTTGCGGGCCAGGTCTGCCTGTACGCGCGCGGCCTCGTCAGCAGGCAGCGCTCCCAGTGCATAGGCTTCTAAAACCCCCGATTCTATGTACTCCTTTATGTCCACTATCTGTTATATACTTCTCTTAATTGTTGCATAGCAGCCCGCATACGGGTTTTCACCGTACCGAGCGGAATGTTCAAAGTCCTGGAAATTTCGTCTAAGGTATAGCCCTTGAAATAGGCAAGATCAACGATCACCTCATAATCCGGCTTCAGGGCTGATACCACCTTGCGAAGTCCGATGGCATCCGTTACCTGCTCCGTTCTCATTCCGCGCTGTGCCGTATTATTTACGACATCATCGCCCGTTTGGATTTTCCCCTTCATGATCTCCCCCCTGGAGCGCAGCTTGTCAATGGCTGCATTCCTTGCGATGTTCATCATCCAGGTATAGATCCGCCCCTTGGCAGTATCATACTGCTCAATATTGTTCCAAATTTTAACAAAAGCTTCCTGCAATACATCCTGTGCAGTATGGTCGTCGCTGATCACCTTGAGCACAACACCATAGAGCACGGCAGAATACTGCCGGTATAATTGATCGAAAGCCTCCCTGCTGCGCCCTTTCAGGAGCAGGAGCATTTCTTCTTCGCTATATGTTTGTACAGGTGACAACTATGAGTCTTGATCGATCAAAAGTATCAGTTATTTAGGAAAAATCATGCGATAGTCTACATTGATCTTTCCTGCACTGATATCATCCAGCTTTTTCTTGATCAGGCGCTTTTTGAGCGGAGTAAGATAATCGATGAATAATTTTCCATCTATGTGGTCGTATTCATGCTGTATGACCCTTGCCGCCATGCCATGAAACACACCCATCTGCTCATTGAAATGTTCATCGAGATAAGCGAGCTGAATGGTGCTGTTGCGCTGAATATCCTCCCGCACACGCGGAATACTGAGGCATCCCTCATTGAATGCCCATTTGTCGCCTGTTTCCTCTATTTTGCGTGCGTTGATGAACACCTTCTTCAGTGGCTGCTCATCCGGATAGTTTGCCCTGTCCTCATCATCAAACTCTTTGACCATATCGTCGGTATCGACGACAAACAGCCGCACAGGCTTGTTGATCTGAGGCGCGGCGAGCCCCACCCCCTTGCTGTGATACATGGTCTCCCACATATCTGCTATCAGCTTTTCAAGGCCAGGATAGTCGGGGGTAATGTCTTCGCACATTTTTCTAAGTACAGGATGGCCGTAGGCCACAACAGGTAATATCATGAAACGCGTATCATTAAATAGCCACGCAAATTAAGCATTTTTAGCCGAGGCAGATAATCGGCTGCTCTCCACGCCGGGGCAAAGCCCTTGTAGTATTAATTCTATTGTTGTTTATCGTTGCCCAATTCTTTTATATCGGAGCGTCATTATTTGGCTAAGTTTGCGGTTTCTTTAACTGAACGAATGAAAAAGATCTTATTAACACTCGCCGCAACCCTGTGCCTGGGAGTCGCGGCGCAAGCAGCTCCCGGAGATACAACGTGGGTGCAGGCAAATAATGTGCAGTTGAGCTGGAATAATAACTATGACACTACCATCCATTTTCCGGCTGCAGGAACAAGCTACCGCAAAGTGCTGATGATATTTACGTTGGGTAAGTATATGTGTGCCGGTTACACTTATGGTTCAGGGTCTGTGCCCTGGTGCGGCGACTGGGACTATACAGTACAAAACTACCTGATGACACCGGGCGGTGACACACTGGAAATGACCCGGCTGATAACTCCGTATGCCAATAATACTGCTCCCCGAACCCCCTGGACCTGGACGCAGAACTATGTATATGATGTAACTGACTATGCACGCCTGATGCACGACAGCGCAACCATCAGGATAGCTTACTCCGGCTATTCCGGAGGGTTTACTGCAAATATCCGTTTCGCTATGATAGAGGGCACGCCAGACCGTGACGTGATTGCCATGAAGCGCCTTTGGTATGGCAGCTTTAAATACGGCGACACCACGCACAGCGACTCCAACAACATCGACGTGCACTTCCCCGTTGACACGCTTACTGCTCCGGCTGGAACGCAGTCTGCCGAGCTGAAGTTCACAGTCACCGGTCACGGATCAGATGACAACCAGTGCTGCGAATTCATGAGCACCAATTACCAAACGCTGCTCAATGGAAGCACCATACTGAACAAGCCGATATGGCGTAGTGATTGCGGGTCGAATGAATTATACCCTCAATCGGGCACATGGTTGCTGGAAAGGGCTAACTGGTGCCCGGGCGCCATGGTGTATCCAGACCACACCGTGCTGCCGGGCATTACTGCGGGCAGCACCTTCAACACCAACATCACCTTTGATCCGTATGTGAGCACCGGAGCCTGGGGCGGGTACATTGCCGACGGCACCGTTTTTTACTACGGGCCAATGAACAAGACGAACGATGCGTCGCTGGATTACATCGTATCGCCAACCAATGATCAGAACTTTTACAGGGAAAACCCGGCAACAGACAGGCCGGTGATCACTGTTAAGAATACGGGATCTAACACCATCACATCTATGACCATCCAGTATGGACTTACCGACTCTACGATGAGTACGTTCAACTGGACAGGTTCATTGGCACCGCTTCATGATACAGACATTACATTGCCGTCACTCGCGCAGCTGGACGAAATTGCCGGCGTAAGCGGCACCTATGGCTTTACTGCAACAATAACCGCCGTGAACGGCAGCCCGGATGATGACAACACTAACAATGCGCTGAGCAGCCAATTTATATCTGCGCCAAGCTGGCCTAACAGTTTTGTGATAACGCTTGCGGCCAATAACGAAGGAGATGCTTCCGGCAACAGCGAGGACTCTTGGGTGATCTATGATATGAACAACGACATTGTCGCTCAGCGTACAGACGCCCTCATATCCACCACCTATCGCGATACGGTGGTCCTTAATCCCGGTTCGTACAAATTTGTACTTACAGACGCCGGATGCGACGGCCTTCAATGGTGGGCATTCAGCGGAAGCGGGATAACATCCGGATTCCTCTATGTGAAGAAACTGACCGGCACATACCTTAACCTTAATGGCTATAGCTACTCAGGCACCTACCGCGATGATTTCGGCTGTGGGGTAACCCAGTATTTCCGGATCAACGAATCATTGGCAATAAACGACCTGAATAAAGAATCCATAAGCCTGCAGGCTTATCCGAACCCGGCCAATGGCGTGGTGAATGTGGATATAGCCAACGACGGCCAGGTTAGCGGACAACTCTCCATACTGGACGAGCTGGGCCGTGTATTGCAGACGACGGCCATCAACAGCAGGCAAACCCAACTGGATGTGAGCGGGCTTGCCAATGGCCTTTATACCGTTCAATTCAACAGCGGTAACGGCAATAAGCTGACCACACGGATAGTGGTGGCTAATTAAAAAAACAGCGCTCTCTTTATAGAAAGCACCTGCCGAGGCAGGTGCTTTCTATATTTTAGGCGTAGCCGTGAAATTCATTGTTTTAACGCCAGTGGCCGGGAACCCACATATCGCCGCGACGAGTGGCGCGCCAATGTCCGGGGACCCACATTGCATGCGGGCGAGGAGGCTCGGCCCAGTGGCCACCTACAAATACATAGGCGCCCCCGCGCGGCTCCCATTCCTCATCTATCCATACATGCCTTGGGGAAGGGCGCTCGACCCTTGCCACCACCGGCACAACGGGCCTTACCTTAACATAGATCTGCGCACTGGCGCTGTAGATGCCGGACCCCAGCACTATACAGAGCATCACCAACATTTTTTTTACATTTTTCATGGTTGCTGTTTTTAGTTTTTCTGATAAATAATCATGCCAATCAGGCCGTAATGCTTTTAAGACTTTACGCTTCAGGAGAAGCTTAAAACCAACAATTGTTAAAAAAAGCAATTGAAGGCCGTAGCGACGTCCGGCTTTGTAACTTTGGGTACAAAGCCACTTAGCTATGGAACATATGCATCAGAATCCGTCGCTTCAGTCGCTACACGAGATAAAGGACATCATGAACAGATCGTCGCGCTTTCTCTCATTAAGCGGAATGAGTGGTATATGGGCGGGCTGCACTGCACTTGCCGGCTCTGCCATTGCTTACAACTGGCTAAAGGACGACGGGAACAGATATATCAATCCGGGAAACGGAGGAGCCACGATGGCCTACTTTGACGGATTTACTGTGCGGCTGATGCTTTTGGGTATCAGCGTGTTCGTAGTAGCATTTGCAGGTGCCTTTTATTTTACCCGCAGAAAGGCCCGGCGCTTCGAATTGCCATTATGGAGCACCGCACTCATGCAAATGCTCATGCAGGGCTTCTTTCCTATGTTTGCGGGCGGCGCATTCTGTGTCGCATTCATCTACTATGGCTGCGGCCAGTTCGTAGCTCCCGCATGTCTTGCTTTTTATGGCCTGGCGCTTGTCAGTGCCAGCCGCCACACTTTGTCAGATATACGTTACCTTGGCATGCTGCATGTGGCGCTTGGATGCTCGGCTCTGTTCTTTCCATATTTAGGACTTTACTTCTGGGCGCTGGGTTTTGGCGTGCTGCACATCCTGTATGGCAGCATGATGTGGAATAAGTATGAACATTGATATAACGCTTGCTTTCGTCCGGGAGAGAACAATGCCTGAAGAAAATTTTGCATGGCATCCGGTTGTCAAGATAAGATCTGGCATTGTTCAGACAGAAAACTCACAAAAATCGTTTCGGTTTGATGAAAGTTGCATTTAAGAATGTAACAAATGACCAACATGGTGCAATGCAACGTCTGAAAACATCTGAAAAATTAACTAAAAAAAAGAAAACATAACACATTGACGGTCAAAATACCCTCCCCTATACTGGCAAATGTGTTGTTATTTTGCACCCCGGGAATTGCGCCGACCTTACGGCACTTTTATCGTATTCATGAGGCTGCTGATATTTCTTCTGGTGTTTTCGATACTGGCCTCATGCAAAAGGGACGGCAGGGACTCTTTTAGCCACACTGCATATTTTGATCAGGCGATCGCAACGGCAGAAAATATCAGATCTCATAGTCCGCAACATGCAATGCAGTATGTTGATTCCTCTTTGAAAGCATTTCCGAAAGCGACCCTGAAGGACAGGTACAGGGTATATGCCTACAGAGAAGAGATACTCTATGACAACCAGGATACCAGCGCAGCAGCGCTTGCGGACAGCATGCTCTGGCTGTTGCGAAAACACACCACTGACAAGGATTTTGCGCAGGAATATGCCAATGCTTTGTTCAGAAAGAGCCAGATCCTGATGTGGAAACGGGATTTTACCCATGCCTTTGAATACGACTTTAAAGCCAGGGAAAGTCTTGAAAAGGTCAATGACCCATGTATGATGAGCCAGTACACAAATACACTGGCTATGGTTAGCTTCCGGGAAGAGAAATACGAAGAAGCCGCGGGCTTTATGAAACAGGCCGTCGGCGAAATGGGATCCTGCAAGGAAGATTTCCGTGTATTCCGCGCCACACAGGGCAGGCTGGACGATATTGGCGTGTGCTATTTCAGGCTCGGCATGTATGACAGCGCACTGATCTATTACAGCAAGGCGCTGAAATATCTGGATGCACATGTCGGGCGGTTCCCCGAGATCAGTACTGCAAACAATTTCATTGAAGGAGCGAGGGGTGTGGTATTTGGCAACATAGGAGACATCTTCCTGGCCAAAGGCGATACGGCAACCGGCGATAAGTATTACCACCAGGATATTGCCATAAACTCTCTGTCGTTTGGCGACCCTGGCGACCTGCGCTGTACGCAGGAAAAACTGGCTAATCTTTACCTGGCGCAAGGCCGGATAGCTGAGGCAGGCAGCTTGCTTGCCGCCGTAAGAACCTCACTGGACAAAGCGCCGGGCGATAAGGAAGGTTTGCTGAAATGGTATGCGCTTGAGCTCGACTACCTGAACCGGATACATGCCACGCAGGAGATGTATAATTACATTGCGCCCTACCTGAAGTTAAGGGATTCGCTGAATGCGATGAAACAGTTGCCCACAGTAAACCTGCAAGAGGAATATGCCAGTGTAAAAACGCAGTATGAACTAATAACCGCAGAAAAAGAGAATCAACGAAAGGATTTTTACCTCATTATTTTTCTCTCTATTTCCATTCTCCTGGTCATCATTGCTTTTTTGCTGTGGTATAGCTGGCGCCGGACACGGAAGCTGAATGGCCAGGTAAACCTGCAAAATGCAGAAATGGAGCAAACACTAAAATCGCTGAATGAGAGCCAGAAAGAGAATGCGGAACTGATGCAGGTGGTAGCCCACGACCTGCGCAACCCTATGGCATCCATGATCAGCATCATTTCCATACTGCAGGAAAATCCAGCGCTGGGAGCGGACGACAAAGAACTGCTGGACCTGATGAATACCTCATCGCAACACGCGATGGATATGATCACAGACCTGATGAGCAGTAATACCAGCTTCGAAGGTATGAAGAAGGAGCCGGTCGATATCAGCTCTCTGATCAAATATTGCATAGATCTGTTACGCTACAGGGCAGCAGAAAAAGGCCAGCGGATCATCATCGAAACCCAGCCGGCCGTGGTTGCTCTGAACCGGGAAAAAATATGGCGGGTAGTGAACAATCTTGTAGGGAATGCGGTAAAATTCAGCGAGTCGGGCAAAGACATCACCATACACGCATACCGCAAGGGTGATGAATATATCATTATGGTGAGGGATGAAGGTATAGGCATACCTGAGAACCTTCAGCGGCGGGTATTCAACATGTTCACGAACGCCCGAAGGATCGGAACCTCGGGCGAAAAATCTTTTGGCATGGGCCTTGCAATATCGCAAAAGATCATTGAGGCGCATGGCGGCCGCATATGGTTTGAAAGTGAAACAGGAAAAGGCACTACCTTTTATGTCGCATTACCCATGCGGTAGGCCCATTTACTGCTTTCAGCGAACACATGACCCTTGTTACCCCGACTACCACATCTTGATACCATAGCATATATGCACCGCAGGTGGACTATCAACTTTAAACGTAACCAGCCGCTAAACACACTATAACAAATGAGGATATTCCGCCAGGCTAACCGGCCGGCAGCAGATCGCAAAACCAGAAGCCGCGCGTGATGGGCTGGCCAGCGGCAGTTTCAATTATGTCGGTACTAAAGGGGCGATAAACCTTCTCGCCCACAGTGAAATTGACCGGGTGCGAGAACAAAGGACCATCGAAGCAAAACGTGTGATATTCTCCGTTCTCTCCGCACGGGTCAACTGCTGCAGGCAGTGTTTCAATAAAATGGAGATCAATGAGATGGCCGACCTGATCCTGACCGAGCCAAGCGTCATTTGTGCAGCAGGTAATCGTTTTAAAACCCTCGCGCAAAAAATCGCTTATCAATTCAGCAGTATTGCGTTTCCATAAGGGGAAGACGGCCTGCATGCCTACTTTAGCAAGGTTCTGCTCCCGGTATGCGCGCAGATCTTCCAGAAAAATATCGCCAAATATCACATGGTTTGCGCCCTTCGCCTTTGCCTCCAGCAACGCCGTCTCCATTTCCTTTTCATACTCTTCGTTGGTGCCATCGGACACATAAACTATCCTGAGCGGAATACCTATCGACTCTGCCTGCAAACGCAACAATTCCTCCCGGACGCCGTGCATAGAAACGCGCCTGTGTGTGGCATTTACCGTCGTCAGCAGCCCTATTACATCATATAGGTTTGCAGTTAGAACCTTGTGCAGGCAATAGGCAGAGTCCTTTCCGCCACTCCAGCAAAAAATGGCTTTGGGTCTTGATATCATAACAGCAAAAATAGAGGTTAAAAGGCGGGGGAATTCGCAAATACATTGAGAAAATCAACATTGTTTTATTTACTTTGTTCATCTGCTGATCATTAAATCAGGATCATTTACACATGAAGAAATACATAATTGCCCCTGTATTGATGGGGTTGTCTTTTGCTGCCATGGCAGGGCACGGCCATAAAAAGGCAGAACCAGCACCGGCCGCTAAACCTGCCGACAGTACAGCTACTTCAAAAAAAGGCCCGAAGCCATACAGTAAAGTGATCACGGACAAGGCTGTGACCAAACATGGCCTGTTCACTGTTCACAATGTGGATGACAAATGGTATTTCGAGATACCCGATTCGCTGTTTGGGCGCGAAATGATAGTGACCACCCGTTACAGCAAAACAGCAGGCGGCGGCGGCATTTACGCCGGCGAAATGGAGAACGAGCAAACCATAAAATGGGAGAAAGGGCCTAACGATAAGGTGCTGCTCCGGGTGCGTACCGTGATCAGCATGGCTGACTCTACGAACGACATTTACAAGGCGGTATCCAGCTCCAATCTGGACCCCATAGCCGAGGCATTTGAGATAAAGGCATACAGCAAAGACTCTGCCGGAGTAGTGATCGACGTGACCGACTTCTTTAAGGGCGATAACCAGCCCGTGAGCATAGGCCCCTACACCAAAAAGCGTTTCAACCTGGGTAGCCAGATCGGCGACCGCACCTACATCAAAAACATCCACAGCTACCCTATTAATACGGAAGTGCGCGTGGTGCGCACCTTCTCCTCAACGCCATCATTTGGCGGGGGCGCAGGACCATCGCCCTTCCCATCCACCACGCTGCCGGCTGCTTATGCCACAGGTGCTGTGACACTGGAGATGAACAATTCATTCATTCTGCTGCCCAAAACACCTATGAGGCGCAGGATGTATGACCCGAGAGTGGGTTTCTTTGCCGATGATTTTGTAACCTATGCCGATGACCAGCAGAAGGTGGAAAATGATGTCTTCATTGTGCGTTGGCGCCTGGAGCCCAAAGATGAAGACATTGAAAAATGGAAACGCGGGGAACTGGTGGAACCTAAAAAGCCCATTGTATATTATATAGATCCTGCTACACCCAAGAAATGGCGCCCATACCTGATACAGGGTATCAACGACTGGCAGAAGGCATTTGAGAAAGCCGGCTTTAAGAATGCCATTATAGGGAAGGAATGGGACTATGCAGACTCAACCCTGAACCTGGAAGATGCGCGCATATCGGTGCTGCGCTACCTGCCATCGGATGTGGAAAATGCGTATGGACCCAACGTACATGACCCCCGCAGCGGCGAGATCATTGAGAGCCACATCGGTTGGTACCATAACGTGATGAAGCTGGTACACGACTGGTATATGATACAGACCGCAGCCGTGGACCCCAAAGCGCGCAAAATGGAATTTGACGATGAGCTGATGGGCCAACTGATCCGGTTCGTGTCCTCTCACGAGGTGGGCCATACCCTGGGCCTGAGGCACAACATGGGCAGCAGCAGCCGCACGCCGGTTGAGTTGCTGCGCAATAAAGCATGGGTAGAGGCGCATGGGCACACTGCATCCATTATGGACTATGCGCGCTTCAACTATGTGGCACAGCCGGAGGATAATATCAGCGAGGTGGGGCTATTCCCCCGCATAGGCGACTATGATAAATGGGCCATTATGTGGGGTTATAAACCCACATTTGCAGCCACCGATAAGGAGGACAAACAGATAACCAACCAGTGGACGGTGGACAGCCTGAAAGCCAATCCACGCCTATGGTTTGGAACAGAGACCAATCCGTTCGATCCGCGTTCGCAAACCGAAGACCTGGGTGATAACAGCATGAAGGCCAGCGCCTACGGCATCAAAAACCTGAAACGTATCATCACCAACCTGCCTGAATGGACGCGGGAAGATGCAGATAAATATGATAACCTGCGCGACATGTACAGTGCCCTTGTGGGTCAATACAGCCGCTATATGGGCCATGTATTGCGCAATGTCGGCGGTGTTTACGAAACACCAAAGAGTGTAGAACAGACCGGCGAGGAAGTATATGAGCCTGCACCAGCAGCTATGCAGAGGGAAGCAATAGATTTCCTGAACAAGCAATTATTTGCGACACCCGAGTGGCTGCTGGATAAAAATATACTGAATAAAATAAGCAACCCCGTGGCTACTGACCAGGTGAGCAGTGTGCAGGTAAACGTGCTGAACAGCCTGCTCTCCCCTGCCCGCCTGAACAGGATGTGTGTAAGCAGCAGTCGCTTCGGCGATAAAAACACATATAGCATCACGGCCATGATGGATGATCTGAAAAAAGGCATCTGGACAGAACTGACGACAAGGAAGAAGATAGATGCATATCGCCGTAACCTGCAAAAGGCTTACGTGGATGCGCTGGTGAACCTGATGAACCCATCAGCCGGCAGCCCGGGGTTGCCCGCCGCGTATAACGTGAACCCAAGGAACACAGATGCCTCATCGGTGGCGCGCGCGCAACTGGCAGAACTGAAAAAACAGATAAATGCTGCCATACCCGGAACTGCTGATAAGATGAGCAAATATCACCTGCAGGACCTCTCCTTCAGGATAACGAAAGCATTGGATCCAAAAGCGTAGAGACATGCTAACGATGAAAACCGCGATGCTGAATTAAATGGCATCGCGGTTTTTTATTTACGAACGGCGTATTCTATCCGGACATTTGCTGATTAAAGTCATCGCCCTCACAACTATTTCCAAAACTCATTACATTTGAACAGTTTTTTAAAACGCACATTAAATTTTTCATATACATGGCTAAGATAAAAGTAGCAAATCCCGTAGTGGAACTGGACGGCGACGAAATGACGCGCATTATCTGGAAATACATCAAAGACAAGCTGATACTGCCCTACCTGGACATAGACATCAAGTATTATGATCTGGGCGTAGAACACCGTGATGCTACTAACGACCAGGTTACCGTTGACGCTGCCAATGCCATCAAACAATATGGTGTGGGCATAAAATGTGCTACCATAACACCTGACGAACAGCGCGTAACAGAATTTAACCTGAAACAGATGTGGAAGAGCCCCAACGGCACTATCCGCAACATACTGGATGGCACCGTGTTCCGCGAGCCGATAGTGATGAGCAATATACCGCGCCTGGTGCCTAACTGGACAGCGCCTATCTGCATTGGCCGTCACGCTTTTGGCGACCAGTACCGCGCTACCGACTTCGTGGTAAAGGGCAAGGGAAAACTGACCATTAAGTTTGAAGGTGAAAACGGTGAGACCATAGAGCATGAAGTATATAACTTCAAGGGCGATGGCGTAGCACTGGCTATGTATAATACGGATGAGTCCATCAAGGGTTTTGCGCGCGCCTGCTTTAATATGGCACTGCAGAAAAAATGGCCGCTGTATTTCTCCAGCAAGAACACCATCCTCAAAAAATATGATGGCCGTTTCAAGGACATTTTTGAACAGATCTATAACGAAGAATTCAAGGCTACATTCGAGCAAAACAAGCTTACTTACGAACATCGCCTGATAGACGACATGGTGGCGAGCGCGCTGAAATGGAACGGCAACTTTGTGTGGGCATGTAAGAACTACGATGGTGATGTACAGAGCGATACTGTTGCGCAGGGTTTTGGCTCACTGGGACTGATGACATCCGTGCTCATCACGCCAGACGGAAAGACCATGGAAGCAGAAGCGGCGCATGGTACCGTTACCCGCCACTATCGCGAATACCAGAAAGGCAACCCGACCTCAACCAACCCGATCGCATCGATATTTGCATGGACACGCGGACTGGCGTTCCGCGGAAAGCTGGACAACAACCAGGAACTGATCCATTTTGCTGATGCGCTGGAGCAGGTGTGCATTGAAACCGTAGAAAGCGGCAAGATGACCAAGGACCTGGCGGTTTGCATCCATGGCAATAAGGTATCTCATGGCAAGGATTACCTCAATACAGAGGAATTCCTGGATGCGCTGAACGAAAACCTGCAGAAGAAGGTTGGGTAAGCGATCCGGTAGCGAAAATTGGGTGGAATCAGGGCTTTTATTTGAAAATTGTTTGGCATATATTTATGCCCACAATCAGTAGTGCCCTGAGCGTAAACGAAAAAGAAGATAAATGAAGAAGATATTATTGGCCTGCGGACTGATGGGCGTTTTATTTAGCTGCCAGAAAACTCCGCAAACCCACATTTTTAATTTTTCTCAGGCAATAGACAGCATGCAGCTTGCCTATAACCATGGTTATACCCTGTATGTGCAGCGCAACAATGGCGGCAGCATTACTACAGACTCTGATTTTGTGATCTTCCACCAGGATGGCACGATTTCTGAGATAGCCAACGTTTATTCGCTGGCATCGCATACCTATCCGGATACGCTGACATTTAAAGCCAACACCAGCTATGATGATAAAATAATGTGGGACCAGGTACCGAATTCACTTGTATTTGGTTTCTACCCTATTTATGATACGGTAAAAGGCTACCTGATGCATGATTACCTGAATCACGAGATCATGTACCTGTACCAGGGCAATAACTACCACGCGCAGACACTGATGAAATGTTTGCCGGCTACCCTGCCAAACACGACACCAGATTCAACGGCTGTTATTACCGGTTATCTGAAATACTAATGAACTTTGATACAATAAGTAATGCCCGGCAAACGCCGGGCATTTATATTTTTATTCCTTTCTCGGTGGCTTAGAAGCGCTCCAGGCCGCTGAAGAAGAAATCTCCCTCGATCTTAGCATTCTCATCGCTATCGGAACCGTGAACTGCGTTTTCGCCAAGTGAGGCTGCATATTTCTTACGGATAGTACCTTCCTCCGCCTGTGCCGGATTGGTAGCGCCGATAAGTTTACGGAAATCAGCAACAGCATTATCCTTTTCAAGGATAGCTGCAACGATAGGGCCGCTGCTCATGAAGGCAGTAAGCTCACCATAGAACGGGCGCTCTGCATGCACTTCGTAGAATTTTTCAGCCTGCTGCTTTGTGATATTCAGATATTTCATAGCCACGATGCGGAATCCGGCTGCGTTGATCATCTGGAGAATGTTGCCAATGTTGCCTGCTTTAACTGCATCAGGCTTGATCATTGTAAAGGTACGGTTAGACATATTTTATAATTTCAGTGTGCAAAGGTAAATGAAAAATGAAAACTTAAAAGTTAAAACAACCGGTACTGGCACCCCAAATATTGCCCGGACGGCCCTTTGGTTGTATTTTTATGCAGGCCGGAACACAATTAAGTGATAAAACGATCTATATCCATTCATGATCCCCTACCTCAGTTTAGTGATTCCGGTATATAATGCGGCTGAGTTCATTGAAGATTCACTGCAACGTATTTCTGCCTGGAAAAAGAGTACCGAAATCAGTCTTGAGGTTATTGTGGTGAACGATGGCAGCACCGACGAAACTGCGAAGAAAGTGGAGCAATTCCTGGCCACACATGAGGGACAGGTCCAATTCATCAGCTATCCGGGCAACAGGGGTAAGGGACATGCTGTGAAGACGGGTATGCTGGCGGCTAAAGGAAAATACAGGATATTCACCGATGCCGACATCCCGTTTGGGTTTGCAGTTTTTGAAACGATCGTTCATAACCTTGAAGTAAAGGAATTTGATGTGTGCATTGGCAACCGTATGTCGCCTGATTCAGTATATAATTCCGAGCGCGGATGGGTAAGGCGGCTGTCGAGCACCTTGTTCACGTTTCTCATTTCCCGTTTTGTGGTAACCGGGGTTTCAGACACGCAATGTGGATTGAAGGGGTTCAAGGGTAACGTGGCAGATATCCTGTTCAACAATATCCATACCGATAGCTTTGCATTTGACGTGGAGCTGCTTTACCTGTGTTATAAATACGAATTCGACTTCAAGCGCATCCCTGTAAAGTTCGAGGGCAATACAATTTCTACCATCAACCTGGGTAAGAGCTCTGTAAAAATGTTCCTGGACGTAATGAAACTGCCGCTCAGGTACCATTTCACGAAAAAATATCTCACACCGGCAGAAGCCAGGAGTAGATATCGTGATGCCAGCCATTAGGTGACCGCAAAAAAATCGCACCTCGGTTGCGAGGTGCGATCTTATCTTATCAGGGGCATTGACTATTCTCTGATATCCATTTCCTTAATGAGATTGTCCGCATGTCCCATCTTATCAATGAGGAACAGTATATAACGGATATCGCATACTATGGTGCGCTTATACTTTCTATCAAAAGCAATATCGCCGCTCATCGCTTCCCAGTTGCCATCAAATGCAGCACCTATCAGTTCGCCATTTGCATTGATGCACGGGCTGCCTGAGTTACCACCGGTAATGTCGTTATTGGTGATGAAGCAAGTGTGCAGCTTCCCGTCGCTGGCATCTGCATAGCGGCCAAAATCTTTCGCCTTATATAACGTAATGAGATCCTGAGGCACGTCAAACTCTTCGTCGCCCGGCTTGTATTTAGCCATCAGGCCATCCAGAGTAGTGTAATAATTGTAGTGCACACCATCCTGTGGATTGTAGCTTTTTACAGTACCGTACGTAACACGCATAGTAGAGTTCGCATCCGGGTAGAATTGTTTATCCGTCTTCCATTTCATCATTTCCTTCAGGTACTCGCGTGCCAGGTCGGCTTTGCCATAGGTGAACGCCTCTATCTTAGGCTGGTAGTTCGTGGTGTAGTTGGTTACAAAACTCATTGCATACTGTATAGCCGCATCATTTTTCAGCCTGGCAAAAGACGGATGCGCAACGAACTCGTTGAACACATTGCTATCGGCGAAAATGGTGTGTGCAAATACGTAGTTGGAATAGTCCGTGTAAGAGGATCCTGTGTAAGTAGGCAGCGCATCTTTATCAACCGGAACTACTGATTTTTTACCCTTGCCTTTTACCGGTGCTTTGGCAGGAGACGGTTCTTTATTGAAGATCACCTTAGCATAGATATCGGGCAATTGACTCTTGTCCACATTTTCGTAGTACAGACGCGTCATTTCTGCCAGCATCTCCTTTTCGGTTCCCAGGTCAAACTCACGCACCATGGAGCGACGGGCAGTCTGTATCATTGCAGCATATTTCTTTACGCTGTCTTCATTTGGATCGGCATTCTTTTCATAGTAGTCGTAAAGCGGCTTGGCAGCAGATGCCATGCGTGCCAGTGCACTCGCGCGGAAACACTCACTGTAATAAACTGCCTGTTTGGCATATGGCTTGTAGCCGGCATACATGTTGGCGAATTTAGACATCAGCTCCGGGTCTCCGTTGGTTCGTGCCCATGCAGTGAATGCGTCTTCGTCTGCTTTTTTCTTTTCTACCACATGCAGGCGTTTCAGTTGCTCTGTCTGGCCAATAAAGTACTTCCAGTAATTAGCTATGCGGGAATAGAGGCTGGTGAGCTGCAGGTATGTCGCTGAATCTTTGTCCATGTGGCGCTTCATGATATTGAGACGCAGGGTGCGAATAGCAACTATAGATGGATTGGTGGTAGAGATAGAAAGATCCACACCATAAGACACCTCGTAACGGTTGGTGCGGCCGGGGTAACCAAAGATCATAGCATAGTCACCCTCATCCACGCCTTTTATGGAAACCGGCAGAAATTTACCCGGATGATAAGGTACATTAGCTGCGCTGTAAGCCGCAGGCTCATTATCCTTACCCGCATAAATGCGGAACATCGAAAAATCGGCGGTATGGCGGGGCCACATCCAGTTATCAGTGTCTCCTCCGAACTTACCCAGCGATTTTGGCGGATTGCCTACAAGGCGCACATCCATATAGCGTTTGTAAATAAGCAGGAAATACTGATTGCCATTAAAGTACTCTTTTACATTCGCCACGAACTTTCCCTTCTGTCCTTCGCGAGTCTCGATCACTTTTCTGATCTCATCAAAACGCTTGCTATAGTTCTCGCCGGTAGCATTGCCTACAAATTTCTTCACTTCATCGGTCACATCTTCCATCCGCTGCAGGAACAATGCGGTAACACCGGGTGCGGGCAATTCCTCCTGCATGTTGTGTGCAAAAAACCCATTATCCAGTAAGTCGTGCTCAACTGTGCTGAGGCCGGCTATGGCATCGTAGCCGCAGTGGTGGTTAGTGAGCAAGAGGCCATTGTTAGAGATCATTTCTGCTGTGCAACCACCACCGAACTGAAGGATGGCATCCTTCATGCTGCTGTGATTGATGCTGTACAGGTCGTCTTTGGTCAATTTCAGTCCCAGACGCTGCATCTCGTCATAGTTCTTGCCAATGAGCATGGGTATCCACATACCTTCATCTGCCCTTGCGCCCAGCATCATTAACAATGCCACGGCCAATAGTAATTGTTTTTTCATTTTTGAATGGATATTAATTACGGGGTATAAAAGTAGTTGTAAATCGATAATACTTGTATGGGTAGTAAATGGGGGGATTACGGAAGCATTATTAATTGCCACACATAGCGACAGAATACATTCGTTAGCCCTCCACGCCATTTTTTACCCTATCTTTGGCGTCTCAATTTTCATTACACATGTCATCAACCTGGTTTCGTCGTAGCAAGCAAGGCATCCTTACCTCTACGAAAGAAAAGAAGGAAACACCTGACGGACTATGGCATAAGTGCCCCCAGTGCAAGGCTACCAGCACCATGAAGGAGCTGAGCGATAATATGTACGTATGCCACCATTGCGGCTACCATAACCGCATTAATGCAGCCGAATACTTCAACATCATATTTGACGGTAACGAGTTCGAAACACTGTTTGAGAACATTTTGCCAAAAGACCAGCTTCATTTTGTGGACATGAAACCCTACGAAGCGCGCCTGAAAGAAGCACAGAACAGTACACAACTGGGCGATGCAATGACGGTGGGTGTTGGTAACATCAATGAGCATAAAGCAGTGATCGCCTGCATGAACTTTAACTTCATAGGCGGATCTATGGGCTCTGTGGTGGGCGAAAAGATCAGCCGGTCTATAGATCATTGTATCCAACATAAACTGCCGCTGATCATCATATCCAAATCGGGCGGCGCGCGTATGATGGAAAGTGCATTCTCACTGATGCAGATGGCTAAAACCTCGGCTAAGCTTACATTACTGTCTAAAGCGCAACTACCTTATATATCGTTGCTTACCGACCCAACAACGGGTGGTGTGACGGCATCATTCGCAATGCTGGGCGACATTAATATCGCTGAGCCCAACGCACTGATAGCCTTTGCAGGACCTCGCGTAGTGAAGGAGACCATCAAGAAGGACCTACCCGCAGGATTCCAGAAGTCGGAATTTTTGCAGGAACATGGTTTTCTCGATTTTATTGTGAACCGTAAGAACCTCAAGTATAAGCTGGCCAACTGCATAGAGTGGTTCATGAAGCCGGCCAATTAGAAATTTTGTAAATTACATAGGTATCCCACGCCCCACGGGTGTGGGATATTTTATAGAACCCCGACATTGGCAGACGCACAGATATATATTAAAAACCGCCCGGCCACATTTGAATACGCCATTGAAGACAGGCTGAAAGCAGGCATGGTGCTTACCGGGCCTGAGATCAAGTCCATCCGCAATGGCAAGGTTAGTTTTAATGACAGTTATTGCCTCTTCAACAAGGGCGAGCTGTGGGTGCTGCACCTGCACATAGCCGAGTATGTGAATGCTGGCTATGCGGCGCAAGACCCCGTGCGCGAACGCAAGCTGCTGCTGCAGCGAAAAGAGTTACGCAAGTGGGAAGCCAAGGTAAAGGAGAAGGGATTTACCATAGTGCCCCTGAGCATTTATGTTGATGACAACGGGCTGGCCAAGATGGAAATAGGTCTGGGCAAGGGCAAAAAACTACATGACAAACGCGATACCATCCGCAACCGGGATGTGGAACGAGAGATAAAGCGGCATTTGAAATGAGTGTTCCCGATACAAAATCAAGCGATCACTCTGCCTAACAAATAACCCCGGCCATATGACCGGGGTTATTCTATTATTCGCAGTGTGCGTTATTCTGCTTTTATGAATTTGTCTGTTCTGAGCAGCATATTGTTCTCATCATAAACCATGATGATATACATGGCTGCCGGCAGGCTGCTGATGTCGACTGTTTTAGCATCATCCTGGCGCAGCATCAGCTTGCCATCGGTGCCGAGGATGGTGATGTTCACCTTCACAGATGCATCAATATTCAACTGAGATGAGGCAGGATTTGGATATATCCGGATATCTGCACCATTCGTTACCACAGGCACAGATGAAGAACCACCGCCTACGGTGTAACCTGCTGAAGTATCGGAACAACCGTTACCGTCCGTAACGACTACATTGTATATGCCCGCGCCGGTAGCATTGTAAATGCTGCTTGTAGCACCCGGTATCGGGTTACCATCAAACAACCACTGATAGGATGCAAATGAGCCGGTATATATTATGGAACCTGTACCGTGAACGATAACCGGGGCCGGCGGAGCCAGCACCGTAACCGCAGTGAGCAGATCGCTGCAGGTGCCTTCTGAAATGGTAACATCATATACACCCGGTGTGGTAACTGTGTAACCCATACCTATAGCGCCACTGATAGCAGTGCCATTCTTATACCACTGGTAAGACAAGCCAGCGCCGCCGCCAGTGCTATTGACGGTAAGCACAACCGGCGTGCCGTGGCACAGTGTGGCGCTGGTGACAGCAGGTAAGATGGTGCTTGCCGGCAGTGCAACGGTGCTTACAGTTGTTGCCGCAAATGACGAGCAACCACCTGCTGAAGACACCGTATAAGTAATAGCAGCGCTACCATTGCCTGTAATGGTCACCATACCTGAGGCATTAACAGTAGCAATAGATGTATCGCTGCTGCCCCATGTGCCGCCCGCAGTAACATCGCTAAGCGAGATAGTGCCACCCAGACAAGCAGACGACAGGCCGCTTATCGGCGCAACCACCAGAGCCGGCGTTACCGTTTCAATAGCAATAACGGTTGTGCTGCAACCCGCAGCATTGGTAACGGTATAGCTTATAGTAGCAGGGCCGGTAAGGTTACCTGTTACTACCCCACCCGCGTCAACCGAGGCAATGGTTGCATCGCTGCTACTCCAGGTGCCGCTTCCGCCATCGCTGAGCGTAACTGAACCGCCGAGGCAAACCGAACTGCTGCCCGAGATAGCAGCCACCACAGGTAAAGTGTCCACATTCACAACCGCAAATGCCATGTTCTGACAACCAATGCCGTTAGAAACAGTATAGGTCATCATCGCGCTACCACCTGCAACACCTGTCACCACTCCCGAAGAAGCATCTATAGTTGCTATAGTAGCATCGCTGCTGCTCCACGTACCACCGCCAATTCCATCTGTGAGTGTTATAGAATTTGCAACACAAACGTTTGTCGGGCCGCTGATGCTGCCCGGGTCAGGCAAGGAAGAGACAGTGTCTGCAGCCATCACACTCGTAGCGCAGCCTATCGCATTTGATACCGTATAATAAATAGTGTCTATGCCTGGCGCTACCGGCGTTACCGTGCCGGACGCATCAATGGTAGCAACCGCATTGTTGCTGCTGCTCCATGTACCACCGGTAGTGGCATCTGAAAGCATAGCCGAACCAGAAGGGCACATGTTAAATGTACCTGTTATCGCTGCCACAACAGGTGCAGCCAATACTGTATCGGAAGTTGTGACGGTAGTGGCACAACCAAATGATGAAACAGAATAAGACGTAGTAAATGTACCCGCCATAACACCGGTTATCATACCAGTACTGGCATCAATGGTAGCAATAGTTGCGTCACTTGAGCTCCACATACCACCCAGCGAATCATCCATCGCAGCCATTGTGGCACCAGGGCAAACTGATGTTGCGCCGGTGATGCCGTCCACAACAGGGTAATTGTGCACATTGATGATATAAGATGTGGTAGCTGAACAACCAGCGCCATTGGTAACCACATACATGATAGTGTCCGTGCCAGCAGTGCCAGCGGTAACATTCCCGGATACATCTACCGATGCTACGGAAGGAGTGGTGGCACTCCACACGCCACCGGTAACCGATTCTGTATATGCTGCAGTTCCACTGACACACAAGTCGGATGGGCCGGAAATAGAACCGGCATCAGGGATGGTGTTCACTGTGTCGGTTGCCGTAACTGTAGCAGAGCAACCTGCCACATTGGTTACCGTATAAGAAATAGTGGCTACGCCCGGCGCTACAGCAGCAACAACACCGGTTGTGGCGTCAATAGTAGCCACAGAAACGTCTGTGGTGCTCCAGGTGCCTGCCGGGGTTGCGTCCGCAAGTGTAACGTTGCTACCAGGACATACACCAATATTGCCAGTGATAGCAGCCATAACCGGAAGTGCATTCACTGTTTCGATTGCCGACACAGTAGTACTGCAGCCCACGCCGCTAAATACAGTATAAGAGATATTAACGCTACCTGCTGCTACACCAGTAATTTCTCCGGAAGCATTAACAGTAGCAATTGTTGTATCGCCGCTGCTCCATGCGCCAGCCGGAGTCAGATCAATAAGCATAGCCGTTGAGCCGGCGCATACGCTGACATATCCTACAGGCGTTACAAAAGGCGGAGCGATCACTGTATCCACAGCTATCGACGTAGTGCTGCAGCCAAAAACGTTGGTAACCGTGTAAGAAACGGTAACCTCGCCAGCAGATGCGCCAGTGAGAACACCTGTTGAAGCATCGATGGTTGCAATACCTGCATCGTCAGTGCTCCAGGTACCGCCGAAAACGCCATCCGTGAGTGTCACTGAAGACGAGACACAGATAGTTGCTGTGCCAGCGATAGGTCCATTGACCGGTGCCGGATTCACGGTCACATCGGCAATAGCTGATGAATTACAACCATAACTATTGCTTACAGAGTAAGAGATAGCCGCGATGCCACCTGCAACAGCCGTCACATTACCCGAAGCATCTACAGTAGCAACAGTTGTATCGCCTGAACTCCAAACCCCGCCTGCAGCGCCATCTGTGAACACTGAAACTGCACCCGGACACAGCGTAGTGGCCGTGGCCATAATGCTACCTGCATCAGTTGACGGATTCACGGTATCAGCAAAGGTTGCCATGTTCGAGCAGCCGAATACATTGGTCTGCTGATAAGTGATGGTCACTGTTCCCAGGTCCATGCCAGTCACATTACCCAAGCCGTCAACAGTTGCAATAGTATTATCTGAGCTTGTCCAGGCACCACCAAAACTACCTTCGGTAAGTGCAACAGTGCTTCCGAGGCAAATGGTAGACGGGCCAGAGAGCGCCGTAACAACCGGAGCCGGATTGACATTTACAGTTACTGTTGCACTAGCCATGCCGCAACTATTGGTAACAGAATAAGAAATAACCGGTGCCCCAAATGCAAGACCCGTCACCACGCCGACAGGACTTACAACAGCAAGCGTAGTATCGCTGCTGCTCCATACGCCACCAGAAGTTGTATCCATAAGCGTTATCGATGTAAGCGCACACATCGTGGTGGTAGCTGCTGAAATGGAGCCAGCTTCAGGCTGAGGTTTCACTGTGTCTGCCATCATTGTGCTGGCGGAGCAGCTAAATGCATTGGTGACTGTATAAGTAATATTCGTTACACCCAAGCTGAGACCCGTCACAACGCCCGTTGTTGCATCTATAGACGCTACAGAAGCATTGCTGCTACTCCATACCCCGCCACTCGCAGTGTTGCTGAGTGTAACTGATGTGCCCATGCACACTGTGCTGCCCCCACTTATTAAGCTTACAGAAGGTACCGGATTTACCGTAATACCAACCGTTGCCACACTCTCGCCGCAACTGTTGCTCACTGTATAAGAAATAACAGCAGAGCCCGGCATCACGCCAGTAACTACCCCACTTCCGTCAACTGAAGCTGAGGATGCATCGCTGCTGCTCCACGTGCCACCGCTTACACCATCTGTGAGTGTAGTGGTGGCTCCGTTACAGATAGATGTAAGTGTGGTGCTGATGCTGCCTGCTGATGAGCCCGTATTAATAGTTACCGGATAAATAGCAGTAGCGGAACCACAGCTATTGGTAACCATATAAGATATTGTCGCCGCGCCTCCGGTCATTCCGGTCATAATGCCTGATGCTGAAACGACAGCCACCGCGGTATCGCTACTGCTCCACACACCACCTGTAACAGCATCGTGAAGCGTGTCAGCTATACCTGGACAAATTATGGAAGTGCCGGAAATGCTACCTGCAGTTGATGGCGGCACGCCTACGGTCATTGCGTGAACGGCATTAGCCGTTCCGCAATCGTTGGTAACGGAATAAGTGATCGTCACGTTGCCTGTACCAACTCCGGTAACTATACCCGAGAACCCAACGGTTGCAAGGCCCGCATTACTGCTGCTCCACACGCCACCGGAAGCCGTATCGCTAAGTGTTGCCTGAGTTCCCACACAAACAGACGACGCACCCGTAATGGCACCGGTATTAGGCAAAGGTTTAACAGTCATGTCAGCAGTGGCAATCGCTGTTCCACAGGTGGTGATCACCGCGTAAGAAATGATAGCTGTACCGCCAGATACGCCAGTCACCAGGCCTGTGGAGCTAACAGTAGCCACCGCCGTGTCGCTGCTGCTCCATACACCGCCCGGCGCACTTTCAGTAAATGGACTGGTGCTGCCTGCACATATTATAGTAGCCCCGATCATCACACCCTCGCTTGGAGTAGTGTCAACAACAATATTTGTAGTGGTTGATGCTGCGCCACAAGTTGTCACCACCGAATAGGTGATAGTAGCCGAACCGATCGTCAAGCCAGTCACAACGCCGGATGCACTAACAGGTGCAACTGCGCTATTGCTACTTGTCCATGTGCCTCCAGGCACGGCATCAGAAAGCGTTGTTGTGGTTGATACGCACAATGATGCACCGCCCAGGATGGCTCCTGCAGTCGCGCTGCTGTTCACGGCAACCGGCACAGTAGCACTTGCAAGCCCGCAGGCGCCGCTAACGGTGTAAGAAATAGTAGCTGATCCTGCTGTAACCGCCGTAACAACGCCTGTTGCGCTTACAGACGCTATTGATGAATTACTGCTGCTCCAGGTGCCACCGGAAACAGTTTCAGATAAAGTTGAAGTATTGCCTGGACACAATGCAGTTGTGCCGCTGATAGCACCAACGTTGGTAGAAGTAACAGTAAATACAGATGCTGTCGCAGTTGTGCCACATGCACTGGTAACTGTATATGAAATATTAGTAGTACCGGAAGCAATAGCGCTAACAATACCATCGGTGTCTATAGTTGCTATAGCGGGGTTACTGCTGCTCCATGCGCCACCACCAACTGACTCAGACAATGCCGACATCCCGCCGGGGCATGCGCTCATGATACCGGAAATAACACCGGCAGAAGGTGCGCCGGAAACAGTAAGCGATATAGTAGCATTAGATGCGCCGCAGCTATTGCTCACAGCATAGTAGATATTCACCACGCCGGCAGAAACGCCGGTCACAACACCCGCCGCGCTTACTGTTGCAATGGAAGTATTGCCACTGCTCCATGTGCCGCCGGATGCTGTATCAGTAAGCGTAGTTGCGCCTGTGATACATACCGTTGGTGTACCCGAAATAGTACCTGCATTAGGGAACGGATTAATGGAAACAGGGAACGTTGAAGTAGCTCCGGTGCAACCACCAAGAATAGAATAAGAGATAATAGCGGTACCACCACCAACACCGGTAACAACACCTGACGATGAAACTGTGGCCACCAGGTTATTACTGCTGCTCCACACACCACCGGTCACGGTCTCTGACAATGTAGTATTTACTCCCTGGCAGAATGTAGCCGCACCACTGATGACGCCTGAGTTTGGAGCAGGGCTTGCTGTTACTGATCTTGTTGCGGTTGATGTACCGCAGCCATTGGTGACTGTATAAGATATTACGGAAGTGCCTGATGCAACACCCGTAATGTTGCCTGCAGGATCAACAGAAACAAAGCCGCTGTTGCTGCTGCTCCACGTGCCTAAGCCGTTAGCCGAAGTATCGGTAAGTAAAGCTGAAGAGCCATTGCATATAGCCGAAGTGCCATTAATGATACCCGCAACCGGCAACGGGTTGATAGTAACCATAGCCGTAGCAACGGCCGTGCCGCAAGAGGTTGAATCGGAATAAGAGATAATTGCTGTGCCGCCGCTGATACCGGTAACAATACCCGAACTATTAACCGTAGCTACGGCACTGTTACCGCTGCTCCAGGTGCCGCCGGATGCTGATTCAGAAAGTGACACGGACGACGCCTGACAGAATGTAGTTGTGCCGCTGATAGCACCAGCCGAAGGTAACGCGCTAACATTGATAGAAGCTGTTGCGGTTGCAGTGCCACAGCTATTCGTAACAGAATAACTGATCACTACAGGTCCGGTTCCGGCTCCCGTAACCACCCCGCTTGCATCCACCGTCGCAACCCCTGCATTGCTGCTGCTCCAGGTGCCGCCGCTTGCCGTATCTGAGAGTGTAATGGTATTGCCATTGCAGACATTGGACGCTCCGGCAATAGCACCTGCATTTGGCGCCGGATTCACGGTAACCGGTGCAGTTGCTATCATTGTGCCGCAGCTATTGGTAAATGTATAGCTGATCGTAACACTGCCTGCTGTCACGCCGGTAACAATACCAGATGTATTTACCGAGGCAACGGCTGCATTGCTGCTGCTCCAGGTACCACCGGTTGTTGTATCGGTAAGGGAAATGCTGTTGAACTGGCAAACAACCGATGCACCTGTAATAACGCCTGCGTTGGCAGCCGGATTTACTGTAATATTCTTTATTGCATTTGCGGTTCCGCAACCATTAGTTACGGAATATGAAATAGTGGCCGCTCCGCCCGCAACGCCGGTTACTACCCCACTGGAAACTGAAGCTACCCCACTGTTGGATGAACTCCATGCGCCACCAGAGGCTGTATCCGTAAGCGTGATATTAGTGCCGCTGCACAGTGACGATGAACCCGATATGGCGCCAGCGTGCGGTGCGGGATTAACTGTAACCGGAGACGTCACAACAAATGATCCGCAGGTGCTTGTAACTATGTAAGAAATAGTTGCAGTACCCGAATTGACACCATGCACCACACCGCTTGAATTAACAGTAGCAACTGTTGTATTCCCGCTGCTCCAGGCTCCGCCCGCGGTAGTGTCCGAAAGAGTGATGTTTGCGCCGGCGCATACCGTCGTGGCACCGGTTATTGGCGATGTAGGTATTGCAGTGCCAACTGTTACAACATGAGAAGCAACTGCAGTACCACAACTATTGGTGACCGTATATTGTATCGTATCTGCTCCTGCCGTAATGCCACCTGTCAATCCTGAGCTGAGTACAACCGCGTTGCCATTTGTGGCACTCCAGGTGCCGCCGGTCACAGACTCGGTAAGCGTTGCGCTTCCACTCACACAAATAAAGTTTGCACCGCTGATGGCACCCGCATCCGGAAGCGGATTAACGGTAATGTTATAGATAGCCGATGACGATCCGCAAGTAACTGAAGAAGTATACGAAACTGTAGTAGTACCTGCTGCAACCCCGGTCACAACTCCTCCGGTAACTGAGGCGTTGCCATTGCTGGTACTCCAGGTTCCGCCTGACGCAGTATCCGTCAAAGTAATATTTGCAGCTACGCAAACAACTGTGGGGCCACTGATAGTTCCTGAATTAGGGAGGGGATCAATATTCATTACCACGCTGGTGCTTGCTACACCGCAACCGTTGGTAACCGTATAGGTAATAGTGTCTGTGCCACTTGTTGTGCCCGTAACAACACCACCGGCTACAGAAGCGTGGGCATTGCTGCTGCTCCACACACCGCCGCTGGCAGTGTCCGTAAGCGTAACCGATGAGCCGACGCATACAGAAGACGCGCCGGAAATGGTTCCTGCAACAGGTAAAGCATTTACAGTGATCAATTTAGTGGCAACTGCTGTTCCGCAGCCGTTGGTAACAGAGTAATTTACGGTATCGTTGCCCGCCATCACACCGGTCACCACACCTCCGGCCACAGTGGCGACAGCGTTGGTGCTATTACCCCATGTACCACCAGCAGCGGTGTCGCTTAATGTAGTTGTTGAGCCGGCACATACCGTTGCCGCGCCGGTAATAACCCCGGCATTCGGAAGCGGGTTAACGGTGATCACTTTTTGAGCGGTAGCTACGCCGCAAGTGTTGGTTACTGTATAATATATTGTATCAACACCAGCGCCTGCTCCAGTTACAACACCTCCTGCTGACACTGTTGCATGACCGTTTGATGCGCTCCATGTGCCGCCGGACGTACCGTCAGCCAGATCGATGCTCGCCGATACACAAACAGCAGATGCACCCGCGATGACGCCGGCAGTTGGCAGATTAAAGATAGTTACCACTTTGCTGGCAACTGCGGTTCCACAGGTATTGGTCACTGAATATTTAATGGTGTCTGTACCGGCAATAGCAGGTGTAACGACACCCCCGGACACACTTGCATCACTATTAGCAGCACTCCAGGTACCGCCAGAAGCGGTATCGGTAAGCGTCAGCGTTGCAGTAAGACATACGGATGAAGAACCGTTGATGACGCCTGCATCAGGAAGCGGGTTAACAGTAACTATTTTGGAAGCTACAGCCGCTCCGCAGACATTGTTTACCGTATAATAAACGGTATCCTGTCCTGCGCTGCCCCCGGTGACAACACCACCTGTAACAGTCGCGTCTGACGATGTGGACCATACACCACCACTGGCCGTATCAGCCAATGTAATAGATGAGCCCACACATACGGAAGACGGACCTGTTACTACCCCGGGCGAAGCGAGCTGTGTTATGGTGATGATCTTAGATGCGCTGATGCTGGCACAGCTATTGGTAACTGTATATTTAATGGTATCCGTACCCGCTGAATTCGGCGTAACCAGGCCACCTGCAACTGATGCAGATGAGTTGGTTGCCATCCATGTGCCTGCGCCGCCGCCTGCAGTATCGGTCAACGTGAGCGTTGTGCCTAAACAAGCTGTAGATAAACCCGATATAACGCCTGCACCTGGTAACGGTAATACAGTAATGACTTTGCTGGCTGTGACCGAGCCACAGGTCTCAGCAAGCGAATATTTGATGGTATCTGTGCCACCGGCAGCGGCAAGGCCTGTTACCACACCGGCAGATGATACTATTGCAATAGAATTATTTGTGCTGCTCCAGGTGCCCAGCCCACTACCTGAAGTATCAGCGAGCGTGATGGTAAACCCGGGACACACAGTGGAAGGGCCTGTGACCACACCAGCACTTGGGGCAGTGACAATAGTGATATTTTTTGAAACCACGGCAGTGCCGCAGGAATTGGAATAGTTATAACGAATAGAATCCGTTCCGGCGGTAACACCAGTAACTACTCCGGATGTGCCATCGACTGTTGCATTGAGATTCTGGCGACTCCACACACCGCCGCTGGCCGTATCTGTAAGTGTGATGCTTCCGCCAACGCAAACGGTTGATGGGCCGGAGATCGTACCCGCATTCGGCAGCGGCAGTATAGTGATTACTCTACTTGCCACTGCTGTTCCACAACTATTGGTATCTGTATATTTTATCGTGTCAATTCCCGCTATCGTGCCGCCGGTCACCACGCCAGATGCTGACACTGAGGCTGTTGTGTTGCTGCTGGTCCAGTATCCGCCACTGGTTGTATCAGCAAGCGAGATCGAAGATCCGCTGCAGACCTCTGTTGGCCCTGTTATCACCCCTGCGTTGGGCAGTGGCTTTACCGTAATCAATTTCGTGGCAACGGCTGTGTTACAACTATTGGTCACCGTATATTTGATGGTATCTGTACCGGCAAACGCACCCGTCAAAATGCCACCGGACGTGATGGTTGCAATAGAAGGGAACGAACTGCTCCATATCCCACCGCTTGCAGTATCTACCATCGTGATACTAGATGAAACGCATACCGATGACAATCCATGGATGGTATCTGCGTTTGGTTGCGGCTTGATCGTGATCGAAAACGCTCTTGTAGCTGAGCCTGCAAGCGGACAAGCATTGTCGTTGAATGTAACATAGAACGTATAAACACCCGGTGTTACTCCGGTGCTTGTCCAGCTAAATGTGCCGCTCGCATGATTCGTTGAATCGTTGGAAAGCACGAATGTGCTACCTGACGGAAGACCTGATGAGGTCATATGTATCAGGTTGGTCGTATCATCAGCAAAACCCTGAACAGTGAAACTGAATGTACCAGTCTGCGCACAGATGTGCATATCTGTAGAATCATCTATAGTGCCATTGGTAATGCCGGAGATGTATCCGCTTGGAGGCGGAGTCGTACATTCCACTACCGTGTAAACCATTTCCCTTTGGCTGGTACCAATCAGCGTATCGTTGCGAAATTCCTCGATGTTATAAACTACAAGGGCCTTCTGTATCGTATCCGGCGTAAAGGATATCTGGCCGGCGGATGCACTGAAAGCAAAAGTGCCGGTCGGTGTTTGTATCGGAAAACTGCCGGAATGTGCTGCGATGTAAGAGACCTGTGCCGCCGCGCCTGCTGTGCTACACAAACCGTTCGGGCCGTTATTCAGGCCGGGAATAAGCGTAAACCTCAGGACATCTCCATCAGGATCCACTGCACCGGGATTGTAGTTGGCAGGTTTATTCAGACAGTAGTATGGCGTGGGCAATACTGTGAGCTGTGGATTGGAATTACTATATTCCATATCGTTCAGCGTATCCACCAGCTCTATGATGGAAGTACCGGGGCTGTTAATGTTGGTGATCGAAGAACTTCGGCCAGCCACGCTCGTATTTGACATTTTACCGGCAAAAATGAATCGCCAGTACTGGGACTTATGCGGTAAAGTGTAAGTGACAGAATAAACGAAACGTTTGATACCGGCTACCGGGTTAGATAAATTCGTACACGTAGTTTGATTGGAATCGGCCGCGCACACCGGCGTTATCTCTATACCTGCCGAAGGTGAGTCTATTGCCATTGTCACGCTGGTAACAGATGTATCGCCGTCATACACACAAATAGTTGGGGTTGCAGTCGGCAATGTAGAAAATGCAGAGCCGGCGCAATCGCCATATACCACCAGGGTTATTTTGTAGGTACTGTCGCTGACATGCGTATAGTTGAGATCCATACCAATGATGTGACTGGCATAGGCCCCGCTTACAGGCAACAGCAACAGGGTAGCACAAAACAGGCGCAATAGAAATGTGTGTAGAGGTTTGTTCATAACTGAGCTTTTCTGTATGACGTTCGTTTTTCCAAAAAACAAGCACAACACTTCACAAGCATGACGCCTGTGAAACATTTACAATGTGTAGCTATAAAATTAACTTATTCTCCCTAATATCATAGTATTTCCGTTCAAATACGGAGCATTTGTTTTCCTTTACTTTAAAGAATTACCTGCCGGTTAATAACACAGGCATGCCCTTGTTCTATATTTGTGGCAAAGCACAATTTTCAGCATATGAACAACTTTCTTCCGCTTTTACAAATATCCCTCCGGTCGGTCATCATATATGTTTTCATCGTAAGTGCCATCCGGCTTTTCGGCAAGAAGGAACTCTCCCAGCTATCGGTCATCGACCTGGTCTTCATATTGCTGATCAGCAATAGCGTGCAAAATGCGATGGTGGGCCCGGATACCTCGGTTCTGGGCGGTATGGCTGCTGCACTGGGCCTGTTCATATGCAACTACCTCTTCCGTATGTTGCTTTATAAGTCAGGCAAATTCACCAAACTGGTGCAGGGGCAAAGTATCATGCTGGTACATAAAGGCGAAGTTGTGCCGATGGGCCTCAAAACGGCGCATATGACCATGGACGAACTGGAAATGGCAGTAAGAGAGCATGGTGTGGACAACATACAGGAAGCTGACCTGGTGGTACTGGAAGTGGACGGAAATATTTCCGTCCTGTCCAACAATTATAACCAGAAAACGGTCCGCAGACGGCGCAAACCGCAGATCCAGCACAACCCTTAAAAAAAGAGACATCCGCTTTCACGCTGCCTTTCCTCTTAACATTTTCAGGCGGAGTGCATGAAATAGACCGACATCAAAAAAATCTATATTATCCAAATAGACAGAAACTTCACTGCAACAAATGTGACCTTTAGCTTAATTTTGGCCGCTCATGTTTTCGATCATCATTCCCACGTGGAATAACCTTGCCTTTGTGCAACTCTGCGTAGAAAGTATCAGGAAGAATTCATCCTTCCGCCACCAGGTTGTTCTGCACATCAATGACGGCAGTGACGGCACGCTGCAGTGGGCAAAAAAAGAGAACATAGACCACACACATACTCCCGGTAACGCGGGCATTTGCATAGCCGTAAATATGGCGGGAGATTTGTGCAGGGAAGATTATATCGTTTATATGAACGACGATATGTATGTATGCCCTGGCTGGGACAAACACCTTTTACAGGAAATAAGCGCGCTGAATACTGATTGTTTCATGCTCTCCGCAACCATGATAGAACCTGCAGATCATCACAATCCGTGCGTGATTCACCGGAATTTTGGCGATAGCATAGACACTTTCAATGAAAAGGGCCTGCTGGCTGAATGCAATACGATGGAAAAGCCAGACTGGTCGGGCTCCACGTGGCCGCCTACCATAGTGCACCGCAAATACTGGCATATAACCGGCGGCTATAGTATAGAGCTGAGTCCAGGCGTAAGCAGCGACGATGATTTTGCCATGAAGATGTGGGCAGCTGGATGCCGTATTTTCAAAGGTGTGGGCAAGAGCAGGGTATATCATTTTCAGAGCAAGAGCACATTGCGCATCAAAAAGAACAATGGCCGCAAGCAATTCCTGATGAAGTGGGGCATCAACCAAAGCACATTCAATAAATACTTTACCTGCAGGGGGCAACCATATGCGGGCCCGCAACAGGAACCCGATGCCAATGTGCTGAAAAAAGAACAGTTCAGGGCATGGCTGAAAAGGAAAATAGTATAGCAAAAATGACAGTCTTCAGCGAAAAACAGCGTTTCACACAATGGTGGTTGTGGACCATACTCATAGCGGTGCTGGCCACGCCGGTCATCATTACATTGAACGATCCCAAGCTGGGTTACAAGGCACATACAGCCAGTGATATTGCGATCGGGGCTTCCGTTCCGGTGTTGGTTTTGGTGCTGTTTCTTGTGTTGCAACTCCGCACGCGCGTCGATGAGTCCGGTGTTTACTACCGGTTCGTGCCCATACATTTCCAGGTATTGCGCATAGGCTGGGAAGAGATAGACCGTATTTTTATCCGTCAATACCGACCGCTTGCGGAATATGGCGGCTGGGGCATCAGGCTGGGCATCGGCGGCAAGGGCAAGGCTTATAACGTGAAGGGCAATATGGGGCTTCAGATCGTTTTGAAAACAGGGAAACGAATACTCATCGGCACCCAGAATCCGGATGAATTGCAACAATTCCTGGACGGCCTGGTAAAAAACACGATCATTTCCCGGCAGACCATCCAGCCAGAAACAAAGGCTTGATAAAGCTTTCCCGGCAGATAGCCGCCTTTTAGTATCTTGCAGCCCGTTTTAATACTTTTCTATGTACCGTACTGAGAATTGTGGCGCGCTGCGCATGGAGCACATCGGCCAGGAAGTGATACTTGCAGGCTGGGTGCAAACTGTCCGCAAATTTGGCAGCATTACTTTTGTTGACCTCCGCGACCGTTATGGCATCACACAACTATATTTTAATGAGCAGTTGAACAATGAGCTGGACAGGGAGCCAATTGGCAGGGAGTTCGTGCTGCAGGCGACGGGAAAAGTAATAGAGCGTACCAGCAAGAATAACAAAATACCTACCGGTGATATTGAAGTGGAAGTATCGTCCTATACTATTCTTAATAAGGCCGCTACCCCACCCTTTACCATTGAAGAAAACACAGACGGCGGTGACGAACTGAGAATGAAATACCGTTACCTGGACCTGAGAAGGCCGGTGCTGAAACGCAACCTGGAACTGCGTTACAAGGTCAACAGGTCCGTTCGCAATTACCTGGATACATTAGGCTTCTGGGATATCGAGACCCCCTTCCTCATTCGGTCTACACCGGAAGGCGCCCGCGATTTCGTGGTTCCTTCACGCATGAACGAAGGCCAGTTCTATGCCTTGCCGCAAAGCCCTCAGACATTTAAGCAATTGCTCATGGTCAGCGGCTATGACAGGTATTACCAGATCGTAAAATGCTTCCGCGACGAAGACCTTCGTGCAGATCGCCAGCCTGAATTCACACAGGTGGACTGCGAAATGGCATTCGTGGAGCAGGAAGATATCCTGCAGACCTTTGAAGGGCTGTTCAAACATGTTTTTGAAGACATAAAGGGCGTCAGAATCACTGAATCATTCCCGCGAATGACCTTTGATGATGCAATGTGGCACTATGGAAACGACAAGCCGGACATCAGGTTTGAAATGAAAATAACCAATCTGAAAACGCCGGTGAATAACACGGCATTTGCTTTTGGCGATTCCTTTAAAGTGTTCAACGATGCGGAGACCATTCTTGCTATCTCAGTGCCAGGGGGCAGCGAATACACCCGCAAACAACTGGACGAACTTACGGAATGGGTAAAAAGACCTCAGATCGGCATGACCGGTCTTGTGTACCTGAAGTGCAATACGGACGGCAGTTATAAAAGTAGTATCGACAAATTCTTTAACGAAGACCAGCTACGCCAGGTAGCCGACTATTGCGGTGCAACCACCGGGAACCTCGTACTGATACTTGCAGGAAATGAAACGCGTACCCGCAAGGCAATGAGCGAGCTGCGCCTGGAAATGGGCAACAGGCTCGGGCTGCGCAACCCAGATATTTACAAACCGCTTTGGGTGATCGACTTCCCGTTGTTCGAACTCGATGAGGAAAATAACCGCTGGGTGGCCCGTCACCATCCTTTCACCTCGCCAAAGCCGGAGCACATCGCGTTGATGGACGACCTGAGCAGATATGCGGAAATAAAAGCCAACGCATATGATATAGTGCTCAACGGCACAGAAATAGGTGGTGGATCCATCCGCATTTTCCAGCGTCACCTGCAAGAGAAGATGTTTGCGGCACTGGGCATGAGCCCGCATGAAGCACAGGAAAAATTCGGGTTCCTGCTGGGTGCATTTGAATATGGCGCACCACCACACGGCGGTATCGCATTTGGGTTCGACAGGCTCTGCGCGCTTCTGGGCGGGCAGGAAACGATCAGGGATTTCATCGCGTTTCCGAAGAACAATTCAGGAAGGGACGTAATGCTGGATGCACCATCTGCAATAGATGACATTCAACTGAATGAACTGAAGCTTGCTGTGAAATAGTGTCGGCGAAATGAACATTATGCCTTCTTTTGCAACTGGATAGAAGCCCACATTTGGCTATTCCTATTGTTCGCCAAATTATTACGCAATATTAATTACGTAATAATTTCTTATTTTATATTCTATATTTGTTCCAATAAATTGAAACGATTTGCCTGTGGCGGAATCTTTACCTCTTGGGGCAACAAGGAATTCAAATAGGTTCTATTATGCAGCTATTGGTTACCTGGTAGTTGTTTGTGGTTTGCTCGTGCTTACCGGCTGGGAATTCAATAACTCCCTTTTCGTCATTCCGGGCGCCCGGCCTATGAATCCCATGTCTGCTGTAACTTTTGTTCTTTGCGGCATCTGGCTCGTTCTGCATTTTGCCGACGAAAAAAAGGCATCTGCACTACAGTCCACGATTTGCGGGTTCGTCATCTTCTTTGGTGCACTGCATACCCTTACTTATTTCTTCCCCGATATGGGGTTCAGGATGGACTTCATCCTTTTTCGTAAGAAACTCAGTTCTGAATCCACCAACGACCTCATCCCGCCTAATACCGGCCTCGGCTTTATTTTTTGCGGGCTGGCCATGTTGACCGCCCCAACCCGGAAGACCTGGCTATTATATTCACGCCAGGCAGTTTGTGTAGCTCTGATACTTATCAGCTATGTATCCATACTGGGCTATATCTTCCAGATCGAGCCCCGTTATACCTTAGGTGGCTTCACACCTATGTCTTTATTTTCGGCGCTTGCTTTTGCAATGCTCAGCCTCGGTCTATTGCTTACCAGAAAAAGTGTCGGTATATCGCGCATGCTCACAAGTGGCCTGCCCGGCGGGCGGTTGGTCAGAATGGCCATACCTTTCATTTTCGTCATGCCGGCGGTCATTGGCTACCTGCGCCTTAAGGGGGAGCGAATGGGCTATTATCCATCCGAGTTCGGCGTCGAGATCAATACAATGACCTTTATTATTTCCGTGATCGCATTCCTTGCCTTTTATTTCAGGCTTGAGAGTAAGAAACAATTCGTGAAATACAGGTCGGATCTGCGGCTTGCAATGGGCGAACAGAAATACAGAGCGCTTTTGAACTCCATTAAGGAAGGCGTCGTCAGTATCAATTTCGACGGCAAGGTGATATTTTGCAATCCTGCCTTTTGCAAGATCACGGGGTATGACGAAGCTGAGCTGCTGGGCAAAAAGGCGATCGAATACCTGGCGCCTGCATCACGCCCAGGTTCGCTGCTGAGGAAAATAAAAGACAGCAGCAACCCTGAAGAAATATATAAAGAAGAGATCATCTGCAAGGACGGAGAAAAGATCTGGGTCAGTATCAAATCTAACCCGATCATTGACCGCAACGGGGGACAATACGGCTACATAGCCACCATTGATGACATAACCGAAGACATCAGGCAAGTCGAAGACCTCGGCGCATTTACCGTGTCCGCGGCCCACGACCTCAATTCTCCCGTATCAAGGATCATTACAATTACGGACATACTGAACAACACAGACCTGAATGAAGAGCAACGTATGTTTCTTGATATCGTGACGCAGACAGCATACTCCATGCAGGATTTACTGAAAGATCTGCTTATGTTCTCTAAGCTGGGGCACCAGCAAATGACCAAAACGCTGGTTGATGTAAATGCTGTCGTTAGCCAGTGCTGCGCGGAACAACAACCTGCTGATTTCAAGGGAGCAGTAAAAAATAATCCCGTTCCGCCGGTTGCAGCAAATGAAGGTGCAGTTAAAAGGCTCTATGCAAATCTCATTTCAAATGCCTTTAAATACTCAGCCGAGCGCGATTTTCCATGCATAGAAACCGGGAGCTTTGTTAAGGATGGCATCAATGTCTATTACGTTAAGGACAATGGGTCTGGTATAGATACAGATTATATTCACCAGTTATTCACGCCTTTCAAGCGTTTTCATACCGGCATAGAGGGTACTGGTATGGGCCTGGCTATTGTGAAAAGGATCGTAGAAAAGCACGGCGGATCTGTATGGGCCGAACCAAACACCGCAGGCGGCCTCATCTTCTGCTTTACGCTTTCACCGGTTGCAACAAGCTAAGCCAGCTTCAACCTCCAGGTGGCATGTATCTTCGGCATGCTACTCATCTGCGCCCGCTGCTCTTCACTCAACAGAGCCATCACATACTTCGCAGAACTACAATTCGCATACTCCGGGTCGGCCTCCTTGTCCAGCACAAATCCTTCTTCCTCAAAAAACATGCGTGCCTGCTCAAAGTCCGGGAACATTTTTTCCCTGATCTTGTGCCTATCAAAAAACTGCTGCATTTCATCGGGCTGCAAGCTTGCTTTATAGTCCTGGCCAGACTGGATGTACACATCGGCCGTTATCCAGTGTCCGCCTCGTTGTTGTAGAACCCGCCTGATGTTCCGGCATACCTGGCGCTTCTCGGAGTCGTCCAGGTACATTAACAGCCCCTCGTTCACAATTACCAGCGGCCCAGCCGTAAAACGCTCCGTAACCGAAATAAAATCAAGCTCATTCACTGCATTCAAAGGCAATACATCCAATGCACCTTTGGCGGGAGGCAATTCTGATCTTAATTGCGCGAGCAGACCCAGTTTCGTCCCTGTCAATTCGTTCAGGTCGGTATCTATGTAATGCAAATGTTTATGCTGCACCGCATCCAGGCCTCTGAAAGAATAGCCTGATGAAAGCTCCAGTACACTCACGGCATTGAGCGGGCTCAATAGCTGATCGATTGTCCGGTAACGGTTTTCGAAATGCAGGGTGCGCACCCACTTCATGATGTCTTTCGACTCCATATCTGGTATAAAGTGCTCAGGCATAGATACCAGCTCAGCTACCCTTTTTGCAAAAGGAATGCCGGTGCATCCTTTTAACATCAGCAGCGCCTTTGCCGAAGGGCTTATCGAAGCAAAGTCGCGGCCTCGCAGATCTTTATCGTTCATGTGATTGGTCTGTTTCGGATTGGACTGCACAAAACCATGCAACCGTTCTAAAGGCGATCAAAGGTGCCGGCGCCATGGTTGAATTGGCCGACAACATCCCTGTACAATTGTTCATACATGGGAATGATCGCCTGCTTCTCAAATTTTCGGGCGTGTTCTATGGCGTTCTTTTTCAACTGCTGCAGCACCGCATCGTCCGACAATATTTCTATAGCGTGGCGGCTCATGTCAGCTACGTCGCCTACATTGCTCATAAAGCCGGTCTCTCCGTCAATATTGATCTCGGGCAAACCACCTGCATTCGAAGAAATGACCGGCACACCACAGGCCATTGCTTCAAGGGCTGAAAGACCAAAGCTTTCTGTTTCTGACGGCAGCAGGAAAATATCTGAAATACTTAATATCTCGCTGATCTGCTCTTGTTTGCCCAGGAACCGGGTTTCGTGGTAAATGCCCAGATCCCTGGCCAGGTCTTCCATTTTTTGCCGTTCCGGTCCATCGCCTATCATCAGCAGTTTCGCAGGCATCTCTTTCAAAACATTATTGAAAATGTGCACCACGTCTGCCACGCGCTTTACCGAGCGAAAATTGGATACATGCACGAGGATGCGCTCACCCGCGGGTGCCAGCATTTGCTTAAAGTGATCTTTATCACTCTGGTGAAAGCGTTTGATGTCCACAAAATTCGGGATGACCTGAATTTCCTTTTCGATGTTAAAATGCTTCAGGGTTTCCTGCTTCAGGCTGTCGGACACAGCGGTGATCGCATCACTTTCATTGATAGAGAACGTAACCACCGGCTCATAGGTAGGGTCTTTACCAACAAGCGTAATATCCGTACCGTGAAGCGTAGTAATAAAAGGGATATTCCTTCCGGATTTCCTCAATATCTGTCGTGCAAAATATGCGGCAGATGCGTGCGGTATGGCATAATGCAGATGCAGCAGATCCAGCTTCTGGTTCACGATCACATTTACCATTGTGCTGGCAAGCGCTGTTTCGTAAGGCGGGAAAGCAAACAACGGGTACGTTGGCACTTTTACCTCGTGAAAATAAATATTGGGGTGAAAAGCCTGCATCAATCGCACGGGCTGTTCATAGGTAATAAAGTGAACTTCGTAGCCTTTGTCAGACAATGCCATACCTAATTCGGTAGCCAATACTCCGCTCCCGCCAAAAGTGGGATAGCAAACTATGCCTATTTTCATTTTTGCGTTGTTAGCGCAAATATCCGCCGATAATGTTAATTTACTATCAATAGCCCTATAGGAAGATGCTCTCTATGCACTATTTAACATTCAGCGGCACAGAAAGCACCATGCTGAAGTTGCGGCCTACGTTATACATGCCCACGCGGCCCGTAACATAGTTCTCAGGGGCATAGCGCAACCTGCTGAGGGCATTCTGATAGGCTACGTCGCCAACGTTAAGGGCGTTGAGTGTGAGCGTACATAATAACTTATGCTCCCGGTTCAGGATATCGCCGCCTATTCCGGCATCAACTATCGTGTAACCTTCTGATGGGGTCTCAGTGCCATAAGCGGTGAAAACATGGTTCTGCTCAAAATTATTATCCAACCCTACCCTCGCATACACATTCTTCAGCCTTTTACCCAGAGTTTTCTTTTGTGCTTTCAGGTTCACTACCCAACGAAGAGGAGGCATGCCCGGCAGGTTATTTGTACCATCTACGCTATGCATTAATAACCCCCTGACGTAGGAAAGCGTATTTTCAAGGTGCAGCCAGTCGAACGGGTGAGGGTGATAATCCACGTTTATTTCGCCGCCGTAAAGATTGGCATCTGACTGGGCATATGCATACGCGGCATAGTTCTGCGGATTATTCACTACCGGTATGGAATCATTACCTCCCAGTTTCCTGATGTAAATAAAGTCGGTAATGAAATTGTCGAACAATGACACATTCACAAAAATATGTTCCTCGCTCCAGGAGACGCCCATATCTGCCTGATAACTCTTTTCCGGAACCAGGTTCACGTTACCGAACTCGTAGCGGAATGTTCCGTCATGCACTCCATTTGAAGCAAGCTCTGCAATGTTAGGCGAACGGAAACCACTGGAGATATTGAATTTAAAAGTGGTTTTCCGGTTGAAATTATAAGCAGCACCCATGCTGCCAGAGAAATTGGTGAACTTATCAGTAAAAGGATAGAACAATTCATAAGTCGCAATGGTTACCGTACCATTCTTCAGCGTCACGTTGTCATCCAGTTGATGCGAATCAAGGTAGCGGGTATCCAGCCTCAAACCTCCGGAAACGCTCCATTTTTCCCAGTCGCGATTAGCGATCGCATATACACCACCGTCAAACAGATCGTAATTGGGTACCAGGAACTCATCCCCTCTGTTAATGTTCCATTGCGTCATTCCATTCAGGCCTGTGGTCACGTGCCAGCCTTTTTGCTGGGGAAAGTAGTATTTCAGGTCATAGGTTGCGGTCTGAAGCAGCAACGAAAGCCCCGCTTTGGACGGATCATTAATATTATCAAACTCCTCGCGGATGTTGCGCTGATAACCAAGTATTGCCGCAAGCCTGCCCCCATTGCCCAGGTACAGGTCATTCTCCCAAACCAATTTATAATGCTGGATTTCCTGGTGGGGCGTAGTCATCGCATAGGAGTGGTTATCCGACTGCGGAACCAAAACAGAGGTATCTTGTCCGTTGACTATAGCATCCTTAACAAATTTACCCGAAAGGCTATCCCTGTTACCCTCTGCTATACCCAGTTGCTGATCGAATGCTGTAAAGGAAAGTTTCGATGAGCCCCAGCTTTTGTTCACACCCAGGCTGGCGCCGTAATTGTTGTTTTTGAACCGGGTATCAAAAACATACCCATCATATTTATTCTGGTAGTCATGTGCCTGCTTCTCGGTTACATACCCATACCAGGTTATACCGTCCTTTTTGCCACCGAGGTCTGCATGCAGTGCACCCAGGCCGTCATTGGTCTGGTAATTAGCGATCACATTACCCTGTATATGCCCTTCAGCTATCTGCGGGTCAGATATGATATTTACCACCCCGGCCAGCGCATCGGAACCATAGGCAAGCGATGCCGGCCCCTTCAGCACTTCTATCCTGGTCACATTGTAATCGTCGATCTCTATTCCGTGTTCATCTCCCCATTGCTGACCTTCCTGGCGCACGCCGTCGCTGAGCGTAATAATCCGGTTATACCCCAGACCGCGGATCACCGGCTTAGAAATGGCAGGTCCTGTGCTCAGGGCCGAAACGCCCGGCAGATTGGTAATTGCATCGATGACGTTGGTGAACGTATTCTCCTCCATTTGCCGGAAACTCATACTCTGGATGGGCGTAATACTTTTTCGCTCACTTGTAGCAAGGCTGGATCCGGTCACCACTACTTCGTTCTTTTCGATAATATTTTCCTTCAGAACGAAATCCTTACGAGTGTCGCCATTTATGGCAACCAACCCGCTGTTGGTGGCATACCCGAGGTAGTGAACTTCCACGGTAAACGTGCCCTTTGGCAGATCAGCAATAAAGAAGCGACCATTGCTGTCAGTCGCTGACCCGGTCTTCAGATCATTAATTTCTATTATAGCTCCGTAAAGCGGCTGTCCATGAGTATCAAGAACACGCCCGCTGAGCGTATTTCCGGCAAATGAGGTAGCCGGCAAAACAGCAATAATTAATACAATAAGTAGATTCCTAATATACATCGCGATGATAATCTCTGCACCCGGACCAAAAGCAACACAAATTATGCCAAATATGTTGAATAGGGGGATTGACGCCAAAATAGCAATAAAAAAATAACGGCAAGGCGTAAATTTATGGTTCCCGGCTGCTTTCCAGCATTTTCCTGAGATTTGCTTTTGCCCGTTGCAGCAACGATTCAACGGCCTTCACCGAAATATCCATAATATCTGCTACTTCTTTTTGCGGCATTTCCTCAACGTGGGTCAGCACAAAGGCGGTTTTTTGGTTTTCCGGCAGGCTGTCTATCGCCTGGAACAGACGTTTTGCATTGTCCCGCTGCTCGGCCAGCACACCAGGATGCACAAAATCACCTACCGGATGGCTCTCGGGCTGAACGAATGAGAAAAAACCTGGCTTTCGTCTTTTAGCACGCAAATGATCCAGGCATTTGTTCACGGTTATCCGGTATATCCAGGTGGCAACAGATGCACCTTGGCGAAAAGAAAGTATGGTTTTATATACCGTAACAAAAACCTCTTGGGTAATATCTTCGGCAACAGCCTCATCTTGCACCATACCTAACGCAGTGTTCATTACCTTTTGCTGGTAAGCCTCAACCAGGTGGCGAAATGCTCCCTGATCGCCGGAACGCAATAAGGCGATGAAGTCTTCGATAGTAAAAAAATGTTTTTCTAAAATTAAGGAATGAGGGAGTAAAAAAATCAGGCTTCATAACAAGCTGACTTATAGTAAATCGTAATGAGTATTGGTTTAACCTATACCCTATTTATTTTTTCAAGGGCAAAAAACTAATTAAACGTTTGTTTAGTTTTAAACAACTGTTTAGTTTTGCCCCCGCAATGAAACCAGAAACAGAATATAGTGGAAAGCAGATAGCCATTATCGCAGCAGCGGAAAGGCTCTTTGCGGAGAAGGGTTTCGACGGCGCTTCGGTGAGGGATATTGCCCAGGATGCAGAAGTAAACGTAGCGATGATATCCTATTATTTCGGCTCGAAGGAGAAACTGATGGAAGCCGTTTTTGAGAAACGCACTACCGATATCAGGCTGAAGGTGGAGAACCTGCTGCAGGATAGCCGGCTCTCTCACCTGCAGAAAGTGGAAATACTTATTGATGATTATGTGGACAAATTCATCCACCAGCAGGAATTCCACAAAATAATGATGCGCGAGCAGATGATCGATAAAGACACACACATCGCATCGCTGATACACCAACTGAAGAAGCGGAACCTGGAAGCCATAAAAAAACTGATACAGGAAGGCCAGAAGAGCGGATCTTTTCGTAAACACATAGACATCGTGCTGATGATGACCACCATGGTGGGCACCGTGAGCCAGATGATCACCTCGCAGCACTTTTACCGTAAAATGAATAATATGGAGAACATGAGCGAGATAGATTTTCAAAAATACATGCGCAGGAAATTAAGCGCCCATTTAAAGAACCTTTTTAAAGTAATGTTGACTTATGACGCATAAATTATATAAAGCCGGTGCTCTGGCTGCGCTACTGCTTGCTGCGCCGGGCACACACATTCTGGCACAGAAAACTCAGGAGCTTACCCTGAACGAAGCGGTGCAGCTTAGCCTGCAGAACAGTAAGCAGCTAAAAATGAGCAAGGCTAAAGTGGACGAAGCCGTAGCTAACACAAAAGACATGTGGAACAACCACCTGCCCGATGTGAAGGCGTCCGGAGCCTATTTGCGGGTAAATAACCCTACCATCAACCTCAAAACCAGTCTTGGCGGTAGCAGCAGCTCAAGCGATACTACCAAAAAAAGTGGCGGCGGAATGCCCAAGGTGAACTCTGCGGCCTACGGCATGGTAACTGCATCCCTGCCTTTATTCTCAGGGCTGAGGATAAAGTATGGTGTAGAATCTGCAAAATTCCTGGAAGAAGCTGCAAAACTGAATGCAGAGAACGACAAGGAAGAAGTAGTTGCCAATACTATAGAAGCGTACAGCAACCTGTATAAGGCAATGCGGACCGTGCAGCTGATACAGGAGGACCTGAAAGAACAGGACAGGCGTGTGACCGACTTCACCAACCTGGAAGCGAATGGCATTATTGCCCGTAACGATCTGCTGAAAGCACAATTGCAGAAATCAAATGTCGAGCTTTCGCTGCTTGAGGCGCAGAGCAATTACCGTATAACCAGCACGAATATGGACCTCATGCTGGGTCTTTCAGAAGAGCTGATGCTTGTGCCGGACTCAACTGGCTTCCAGTTGCAGGGCGACGCAGGAAGCGTGGCACAATGGGAAGAGAATGCCATGAAGAACCGTAAGGACTTCCAGGCACTTGGCTATAATGAACAGGCGGCACAGGCCGGCATCAAGGCTACAAAAGGAGAATACTATCCAAGTGTGGCCATCACAGGCGGTTATATTGGTATTGACATACCTAACATAGCCAATATCCCCAACGCGTTCAACGCAGGTATAGGCTTGCAATACAACTTCGGCGCATTATGGAAAACCGGCGCAAAGGTTGACGTAGCAAAAGCAAGGCTGAACCAGGTGCAGGCCAGTAAGAGTATGATGACCGACCAGCTGCACCTGCAGGTAACCCAGGCATATGAGAACTACCTGCTGAGTAACAAAAAGATAGAAGTATATAACACAGCAGTGGAGCAGGCCAGGGAAAACTACAGGATCACCAAGAACAAATACACCAACAGCCTGGTAACCACCACCGACCTGCTGGATGCAGATGTGGCACAACTTCAGGCAATACTGAACTATTCGTTTGCCAAAGTAGATGCCGCGGTAGCGTATAAAAAACTCCAACAGGCTTCAGGATCTCTGCTGGCCGATTATCAGACAAAAAAATAATTATTAACCCAACAAATAACAGTCAAGTATAAAAATAACTTTATGGCACAGAACGAAATAAATACTACACCACAGGCGCCTGAAGCGGAAGCGCCTAAAAAGAAAAACCGCGGCTTCCTCATCGTGCTTATTGCCCTCGTGGTAGTTGGTGGCGGATTTGGCCTTACGGAATACATCCACGGCCAGCATCACGAAGAAACAGATGATGCGCAGATAGAAGCAAACATAAGCCCGGTAATACCTCGCACAGCCGGCTACATTACCGAAGTGCGCGTTAAAGACAACCAGAAAGTAGCCAAGGGCGACACCCTGCTGGTACTGGACAACCGCAACGAGCTGATCAAAGTTCAGCAGGCTGAGGCAGCTCTGGAAGCAGCTAAAAACAACCTGTCAGTGACTCAGGCCAATATCTCTGCATCAAAAGTGAATGTAAGCTCTTACGAGGCGAACATTGCCACTGTGAATGCACAGATAGAAGCCGCTAAAGTAACGCAAACACGTGCCAACCAGGATTACGAGCGGTATGCTAACCTGATCAAGGATCATTCTATTACCCAGCAACAGTTTGAACAGGCTGAAGCCGCCAAACTGGCTGCAGACCGCCAGATGACCGTGCTGATGGATCAGAAAGCTGCCGCCGGCCGCCAGGCAAGTACCGCTAACGCACAAAGCAATGCTACGGCAACACAGGTTGGCGTGGCTAATGCAACGATACAACAGCGCCAGGCCGATCTGGACAATGCAAAGCTTGAGCTGTCTTATACTGTGATCACGGCTCCATCTGACGGGTATGTATCGAAAGTAAGCGTACAGATCGGCCAGTATATCCAGACCGGTCAGTCACTATTCAGCGTTGTTACCGACGACGCACCATGGGTAGTTGCTAATTTCAAAGAAACACAGTTGGCTAAGATCACTTCAGGCAAGAAAGCTATTGTACATGTGGATGCTTTCCCTGGCCACGATTTTGAAGCTCGTGTAACGTCGCTGTCTCCGGCTACAGGTTCCCGCTTTGCGCTGCTACCTCCGGATAACGCTTCTGGCAACTTCGTAAAAACGGTTCAGCGCCTGCCGGTAAAGATCGAGTTCAACACTGCCGACCAGTTTGTAAAGCAACTGCGCCCCGGTATGAACGTGGACGTGGATGTGCACCTGGACTAATAACGGATAGAATCATATCCTGTCACCTACAAAGAATCATTTATTATGGAATCATTAGTTGAATACGGCTCGCGGCGGGTGATCATCACCATTACGGCCATCTTCTGCGCCCTGCTGGAGATAGTGGATACGACCATTGTGAATGTGGCGCTGAAGAATATGCAGGGTACGCTGGGCGCCACCCTTAGCGAAATAGGCTGGGTAATTACCGCCTATGCTATCGGCAATGTGATCATCGTGCCCATGACAAGCTGGCTCTCGGCCCAGTTTGGACGTCGCAATTACTTTGCAGTATCTATTATCATTTTCACGTTCTTCTCGTTCATGTGCGGGCACGCCACCGGCATCTGGGAGCTTGTTGCTTTCCGTTTTCTGCAGGGCATAGGCGGTGGTGCGCTGCTGGTAACTTCACAAACCATCATCACTGAAAGTTACCCGCCTGAGAAACGTGCCATGGCGCAAGCCATTTATGGCCTGGGTGTGATCATTGGCCCAACACTGGGCCCGCCATTGGGTGGTTATATTGTAGACCACTACTCATGGCCTTATATCTTTTACATCAACATCCCTATTGGCACTATTGCCACACTGCTCACCCTCACCTATGTGCGCAGTCCTAAATATGCCGCCAAGAAAGCGATCAGCGAAATTGACTTCCTCGGCATCGGCCTGCTGGCGCTGGCAGTAGGTACACTACAGTTCGTATTGGAACGTGGCCAGGAAGATGACTGGTTCAGCAGCGGCACCATTACTACCTGCATGGTGTTGTCGGTTCTTGGTTTCTTCTTCTTCATCTGGCGGGAGCTGACCACCAAAAACCCGATAGTGGAATTACGCGTGTTGAAAAACGGGAACCTGCGCATAGGTACTATCATGTCCTTCATCCTCGGTTTCGGCCTTTACGGGTCTACATTCGTCATACCGCTGTACCTCCAAACTATCCTTGGATGGACCGCCCAGCAGGCGGGCATGATCATGGTGCCGGCTGCGCTGACCACTGCGTTCATGATGCCTATCATCGGGCAAATACTGCAACGCGGCGCCAAGCAACAATACCTGGTAGCAATGGGGATGGTCATCTTCTTCTTTTACAGCTTCTGGGGCTATAAAGTACTAACGCCAGACACTGCCAAAGATTCCTTCTTCTGGATGCTGATATTCCGCGGCCTGGGCATGGGTATGTTGTTCATTCCTATCACTTCGCTATCGCTTTCCACACTCAAAGGCCAGCAAATAGGCCAGGGTGCAGCCTTTACGGGCATGATGCGCCAGCTCGGCGGTTCGTTCGGCATTGCGGTAATTACCACCTATATGGCCCGCCAGAATGTCCGCCATTTTAATGACCTGAGCCAGCACCTTGGCGTTAATGACGCCCTTACCCAGCAGCGTATCGCCGGTATGCAGCATACCTTCGGCGCAAAGGGCATGGCCTCAAATACGGCATTGCAAAGCGCATATGCATCATTATCACATACCATAGGCACTCAGGCTTCCGTATTGTCTTACATGGACGTGTTCATGTTCATCGGCGTCATGTTCCTCTGTTGCGTGCCCATCATTTTCTTTGTGCGCACCAACAAAAAGGCCGCCAAAGTAAGCATGGGCGATATGCACTAAGTTTTACACACTCAATGATAGAAAAGCCTCCGAAAGGGGGCTTTTTCATTTAATACCTATTTTGTTATTTTTAAGAATGGTACTTGATGAAATATGCGATGTATTTGGAATTTTCCATGACGGGACTGCTTATTATTTTAGTGGTGATGATAAACATCTTGTTTTAAGAGTACACTGCAGATACCTTGCGAAAATGCTGCAACCTTCTTTTGAGAACTTCTACGTTCACCTCTTTGATCTCAGTGAATTTGTTTTCGTCCCCCACGAACATGTATCAGATAAGACAAAGTCGGTGTTTTTCACATCGGAAGCTTTTAAATATTCCATAGAGATCTTATATTCTAAGCAAATCAACTGCCACGTAGAAGTGGATTGCAACCTCCGCCCAATGCCAGACAACTGCATGTATCCCAGTGGAAATTTACTGGTAAATGCCGGTGACGTTAAGGTTTACGACCACAACGGAAAACAGCTATCAATAGAAAGTCTGGCCGCTATTTCCGAGAAGTATTGGAAAAGAGTTCATGACGAAACAGAAAAAAGGCTACTTGGCCCGTGATTGATAAACATGGCGGGATATATTAATTACCTTTGCGCAAAATTTTCAAAAATAATATGTCTCCATTGTTGATAGTAGGCACCATGGCCTTCGATGCGCTTGAAACTCCTTTCGGAAAAGTTGACCGTATCATTGGCGGCTCCGCCACTTACGCTGCCTGGGCAGCGTCCAATTTCACGCAGCCCATCCGGCAGGTTTCCATCATCGGTGGCGACTTCCCACAGGAAGAACTGAAGGCGCTTGGCGACCGCGGGGTGAGCTTTGAAGGTGTTGATATAGTGCCTGATGGCAAGAGTTTCTTCTGGAGTGGCCGCTATCACCTGGACATGAACACACGCGACACACTGATCACTGACCTCAATGTGCTGGCACAGTTCGACCCGAAAATACCGGAGTCTTACCAGGATTGCCAATACATCATGCTGGGCAACCTGGTGCCTGCGGTACAAATAAGCGTGCTGCAACAATTGAAGAACAAACCGAAGCTGGTGATCATGGACACTATGAACTTCTGGATGGAAACGGCCATGCCCGACCTGCAGAACGTGCTGAAAATGGTGGACCTGCTGATGGTGAACGATGGCGAAGCCCGCCAGCTTACCGGCGAACATTCACTGGTAAAAGCCGCAAAAAAGATACAGCAAATGGGGCCACGCTACCTCATTATCAAGAAGGGTGAGCACGGCGCATTGTTATTCTATGGAGATAAGATATTTGCAGCCCCTGCCCTGCCGCTGGAGGACGTATTTGACCCCACCGGCGCAGGTGATACTTTTGCCGGCGGTTTCATCGGCTACCTGGCCCGGATCGACAATATCTCTTTCGAAAGCATGAAGGCTGCGGTAATCATGGGTTCTGCTATGGCGTCTTTCTGTGTGGAGAAATTTGGCCCAACCCGCATGAAGGAGATCACACCGGCTGACATTGAAGCCCGGGTCAATGAATTCATTGACCTGATGAATGTGGACCTGAAAGCAAATGCAACGGTATAAAACGACAGAACAAGCAATGAGAATAGTTCCCGGAGAGATAAAAACAGCACAATTACACGCTTACCTGCTCGGCTCTGTGGCCCCGCGCCCGATATGCTTTGCCAGCACTATCGATGAAAATGGCAATGCCAATCTTTCGCCATTCAGCTTTTTCAATGTGTTTGGCAGCAAACCACCTATACTCATCTTTTCACCCGCACGCCGCGTGCGCGACAATACCATCAAGCACACACTGGAAAATGTGTATGCCACTAAGGAAGTGGTGATCAACGTGGTGAGCTATAGCATAGTGCAGCAGATGAACCTGGCTAGCTGTGAATATGCCAAGAACATAGACGAGTTTGTAAAAGCAGGTTTTACCCCATTGAAGTCGGATATGGTGAAACCCTTCCGGGTGAAGGAATCGCCGGTGCAGTTGGAATGCAAAGTGAACCAGGTGATAGAAACGGGGCATGAAGGCGGCGCAGGCAACCTCATTATTTGCGAGGTGCTTTGCATGCACATCAACGACGATGTGCTCAATGAAAAGGGACAAATAGACCCGCATAAAATAGACCTGGTGGCCCGAATGGGTGGCGATTATTACTGCCGTGCTTCGGGCAGCTCTGTATTCATGGTGCACAAACCTAATGTGGAGCTGGGCGTGGGCGTTGATGCCTTGCCGCATAATATCCGCAACAGCAAGGTGCTTACCGGCAACAACCTGGGCATGCTGGGCAACAGCACTTCTATACCGGTAATTGCCAGTCTTTCAGACGACCACCGCCTTGCAGAGATACTTAAAGCATACACACATGATGCAGAAGCCCGCAAAACTGCCTTGCACCAATATGCCAAAGAATTGCTGGATAACGGCAAGGTAGATGAGGCCTGGCAAGTGCTGCTGGCATGCGATTAGCCCACCTGGCACTAAAACAAAACTAACATTAATTAACTATAGCTTTTGCCTCACATCTATTACATTCGCACTCTAACATATCCAAAATGACTCAGACAGATTATGTTTATGTACCCTATGGTACAACCGTTCATGGTGAAGATGAAATAAATGCAGTGGTCAACGTGCTCCGGACCACCACCCAAATGGGCAAACACGTGCGTGAAATGGAATCGCGCGTGGCAGCACTTTATAATAAGAAACATGGTATTATGGTCAACAGCGGCTCATCGGCCCTGTACCTGGCCGCCGACCTCATGAATTATGATGCAGGGGCAGAGATCATTACACCTGCACTTACTTTCTCAACAACCGTAGCGCCAATCGTAAAGAAAGGCTGGCTGCCTGCCTTTGTTGACGTGGAAGAAGGCACTTTTAATATCGACGCTAATAAAGTAGAAGAGATGATAACGCCTAAAACAAAGGCAATGATCATCCCTAACCTTATCGGCAACCTGCCCAACTGGGAGCAGTTGCGCGCAATAGCCGATAAACACGGCCTGTTCGTGCTGGAAGACTCTGCCGATACACTGGGCGCCGAGATAGGCGGCAAATCATCGGGCAGGTTCACCGACATGAGCACTACCAGCTTCTACGGTTCGCACATCATCAACTGCGGTGGCAATGGCGGTATGCTTTGCGTGAACACCGACGAATTCTTTAACCGTGGCCGCCTGCTGCGTAGCTGGGGCCGCAGCTCTTCCCTGTTCGTTGAGTCTGAAAAGATCGAGAACCGCTTCAATGTAGAAGTTGACGGAATCCCATATGACGCTAAATTTGTATTTGAAGAACCCGGATATAATATTGAGCCATCAGAAATGGGCGCTGCATTCGGCCTTGTGCAATTAGACAAGCTGGCGCAGAATATAGACGCCCGTGCGGCCAATTATGCACGCCTTCGCGAGTTCTTCAGCCAGTACGAGGAATTCTTTATACTTCCGAATCAGCTGCCAGACTCCCGCACCGGCTGGCTGGCTATGGCTTTGACCATTCGCCAATCAGCTCCTTTCATTCGCAGAGACCTTCAGATATTCCTGGAAAAAAGGAACATCCAGACGCGCACAGTGTTCACTGGCAATATCCTGCGCCAGCCTGGCTTTAAGAATGTAGCCTGCAAAAAGGCGGCAGGCGGCTACCCGGAATCAGACAAGGTGATGCGCGGCGGTATGCTGATGGCTTGCCACCACGGCCTTAGGGAAGAGCAGATAGCGCATATAATGGAAAGCGTTACTGCCTTCATGAAGAGCATCTGATAAACACACCGATCATAAAAAGCAGCCGCCCCAAAACGGCTGCTTTTGTTTTTTGCAATGTTGAAATTGCGCGAAGCCATGCTGCACCTTTGAAATAAGCCCTTATTTGCATTATATTTGGAGCAAAGATTTATTATGAAGCGTACACTATCGTTGCTTTTACCTCTCTTTTTGTCTTTTTCAGTGCATGCCCAGCTATGGGAAATAGCCACCTATGCCGGCACAGGTATGCCCGGTTACAGTGGCGATGGTTCAGTTGCTACAGCAGCCGATTTTAACGGACCTCTGTGCATGGCCATGGATCAGGACAGGAATTTGTTTGTAGCTGATTTTTATAATGCGCGCATCAGGAAGGTAAAACCCAATGGTATCATTGTGACCATGGCCGGAAATGGCACGCTTGGTTATGGAGGCGATGGCACTATTGCAACGTCTGCAGAAATATATCCTCATGGTGTAGCGGCCGACAAGCATGGGAATGTCTTTCTTTCGGACCCTGCAAACAATGTGATACGCAAAATAAATGCAGCTGGTATCATCTCCACTTATGCCGGCGATGGCACTGCCGGCTATGCAGATGCAACAACGGCATTAGCTGCGGAATTCAATGCGCCTTTCGGACTTTATGTTGATGGACACGATAATCTCTACATTGCTGATGCTGGCAATCATGCCATTCGCAGGATAGACAGTGCCACCGGTGCAGTGACAACCGTTGCAGGTTCCGGCGTTATGGGTTATTATGGCGATGGCGGCCCGGCAGGGCTTGCTCAGCTTGACTCTCCCTTCGCTATCACATTCGACAAGGCCGGGGACCTTTTCATTGCCGACCGAAACAACAATGTGGTTCGCGAAGTGAATGCCACCAATGGTCTTATCAACACCATCGCTGGCACAGGTGCCATAGGTTATTCGGGCGACAGCGCGCTGGCAACAGATGCTACAATGCACTACCCTGTGAGTGTGGCTACAGATACTGCAGGAAATGTTTATATAGCCGATTCTTATAATAATGTGATCCGCGAAGTGGATATGACCACCGGCAACATAGTTACTGTAGCCGGAAATGGTTATGCTGGTTTCGGTGGCGACCTCGGCTACCCTACGGGCGCTAACCTGTTCCACCCTTATTCAATTGTACTCGATACATTCAATAGCATCTATATTGCTGACGCCAACAACCAGCGCATCCGGAAGGTGTTCAACCCTTTGGCTAATGGCGTAGCAGATGTGAACACCAAAAATGAGATCCGTCTTTTCCCTAATCCCGCTCATACATCTATCACAATTACAGGTGTTCAGAATGGCGACAAGATCGGGCTGATAGATGTGACCGGTAAAATGGTTACATCTCTTTCTCAGGCAACCGGCACCGCAGTTGAAATTCCGGTAAGCCAGCTTGCTGAAGGCTTGTACCTTGTGCAGATCTGGTCTGCAAATGGCTCGCCCAAAGCGACCATCAAAATAACCAAAGACTGATAGGTAATTACCAATAAAAGAATGGCGGCCTTTCGGGCCGCCATTCTTATTTTCGCCAGCCCATCAGGGCTGCAAGTATGATGTTCAAAAACACGAGCGTTTGATCTCAGCGTGTCCGTTATTATTTCTTAGTCGATACCTACAAGTTCAAGCTCAAAAACGAGGTCCTTACCTGCCAGCGGATGATTGGCATCGAGGATGACCATATCGTCATTTACCTCAACGATCACCACGGGAAAGACATTACCGCTGTTGTCGCCCATCTGCAATTCCATACCGATCTCAGGCTGCATATCAGCCGGAAAATCACTTTTGGGATATTCCACCATCATATCCTCGTTGCGCTCGCCATAAGCTTCATGAACAGGGATATTAACTGTCTTCTTTTCGCCAACGGTCATACTGATCACAGCATCATCAAAACCTTTTATTACCTGGCCACTACCTGCTGTGAACTGCAGTGGATCGCGCCCTTCCGAACTGTCGAAAGTTGTTCCATCGGTAAGGCGGCCATGATAATGAACACGAACGCTGTCACCTGTCTTTACCTGTTGCATAAATTGTTACTTTAAAATTTAAATATTCGGCAAGTTAAATGAAATATGGCCAATACGAGGGTATCTTTATAAAAATTATTGCTTTGTTATGATTCCGAAGGGTCTGCTCTTCGCACTTCTCTGCTGCACGCTCTGTTTTTCTGCTTCCGCTGCCGGCAACTTCGATACATCCATTAAGCCCGCTGATGCCATGCCCGAAAGATACCTGCCCATACTCATGGGTAAACGTGTGGCCCTTGTTGTGAACCAAACCTCGGCCGTTGGAGACAGCTTATTGCCTGACATATTATTGCACAGAGGAGTTCATGTGTCTAAGATATTCGTGCCTGAACATGGATTCAGGGGTACGGCGGACGCGGGCGCAAAAGTGGACAGTTATACAGACAGCGCCACCCACTTGCAGGTTGTTTCGCTATACGGCAAACATAAAAGACCGCAGGATACGGACCTTGCCGATGTGGACGTGCTCATATACGATCTGCAGGATGTAGGCGTAAGGTTCTATACCTATATTTCCACACTTCAATACTGTATGGAGGCCTGCGCCGAGAATCACAAGGAACTGATCATCCTCGACAAGCCCGACCCAAACGGATTCTACGTAGACGGACCCGTGCTTGAAGACAATGAGCAATCGTTTGTGGGTATGCAACCCATACCCATTGTTTACGGAATGACACCGGGCGAATATGCAAAGATGCTGCTTGGTGAGCACTGGATAAAAAATGACGGATCATTGAAACTGACAGTCGTTACATGTGTCAATTACGACCACAGTAAAAAATACAAACTACCTGTAGCCCCCTCCCCCAACCTGCGTACCATGGCCGCGGTTTATGCTTATCCGTCATTATGCCTTTTTGAGGGTACACCTGTTAGTGTTGGCCGTGGCACTGACAACCCATTCCAGCAATTCGGTGCTCCGGCATTCCAATCAGTTTATCCGTACTGCTTTGTTCCGCATGCTGTTCAAGGCGCATCCGCCCCACTTTATGAAAACGATTCCTGCTACGGCATGATCGTTGGCCGGTCTTCTGAAGATGTACTCAATCAAATAAACAACAAACTCCGGTTACATTGGCTGATAGATGCATATCATCAATATCCAAAGGACAGCACATTCTTCAAGCCCTTCTTTGACAAGCTCGCCGGAACATCAAAACTAAGGATGCAGATAAGCAACGGAGCAAGCGAAATGGAAATCTCCAAAAGCTGGCTACCGGCAATTATTAATTTCCGGTCAATAAGAAAGAAATATCTTCTGTATCCGGATTTTCCGTGATCGCAGATGCTTCTTTTCTTTGTTAACCAATAGTTTATCGTTGCCAACAACGCAAAAAAAAGAAAATGTGAGCCCTGCCTTATTAACTATTTAAGTTTTTTTTCGCCGATAAAGCGCCGGCAGTGCATTTTATTATCACAAAAGCCCTAATTTAGTGATGAAAATCATCCAAACTACTAAACAGACTAATATGAAAAAACTGATCATTACCTGTACATTCATCGCATTTGGTGCTGTGGCATCTTTTGCCCAGCAAGCAGCTAACTCACCTGCAAAACCTCAGCGTCCGCAAATGACCCCGGAACAAAGGGAGCAGAGGGAAAAGCAAGGTGCTGAGCGCATGTCTCAGGCTATCGCAAAACAGTATAACCTCAACGGCGAGCAGTCTAAAGGAATTTATGATGCTTCTATGAGTTTTATCAAGAAGATGGAAGATCTTCGCGCAAACGGCAAGCAGCCAACACGTGACGAAATGGAGAAAATGATGGACGAACGCGACGAAGCATTCAAAAAAGTAATGACTCCTGAGCAGTATGCTAAGTATGCAGCTACGCGCAACAAAATGCCACACTCTGCCGCTCAGCAACAGCAGATGCAGCAGCAGCATGCACCAGCTAAGAACTAAATATCTTTAGAAATAAAATAGTAAGCCGCTTGCTTTGCAGGCGGCTTATTTTTTTATGACTACGCATTTTCAGGTTTGCGGCGTAATTTTAGCCCATAAAACTTTTTTCATGATCGATGTTTTGCTGGGACTGCAATGGGGTGACGAAGGCAAGGGGAAAATAGTAGATTTCCTTGCCCGTAAATACGACATCATTGCAAGGTTCCAGGGTGGCCCTAATGCGGGGCACACGCTTTATGTGAATGGCAACAAGGTAGTGCTGCATACAATTCCTTCCGGTGTTTTCCAGGAAGGTTGCCTTAACCTTATTGGAAATGGAGTAGTGATTGACCCCGTGACACTGAAGGCTGAGGTGCAGAAGATCGAGGGACTGTGCCCCGATCTGAAGCAAAGGCTTTTCGTATCTCAGCGTGCACATCTTATCCTGCCCACGCACCGTGCCCTGGATGCGGCATCAGAAGCGGCAAAAGGCGCAGAGAAGATCGGTTCGACGCTGAAAGGTATAGGCCCGGCCTATATGGATAAAACAGGCCGCAACGGATTGCGCGTAGGAGATGTGTTAAGCCCGTCGTTTAAAGAGAAGTACGACAAACTCACACAGAAGCACCTGCAGATGCTGCGCCAATATGACCATATTATCGATTGGCAGCAATGGGAGCAGCCATTCTTTGATGCAATAGAAGCTTTGCGGACATTGCAGATCATCAATGCAGAATATTGGCTGGACGAACAGCTTAAGGCAGGCAAAAAGGTATTGGCCGAAGGCGCGCAAGGCAGCATGCTGGATATCGATTTCGGTACGTACCCATTCGTTACATCGTCCAATACTATTGCAGCAGGTGTTTGCAACGGGCTCGGTGTTTCACCTTCACGCGTAGGCGAAGTGTATGGGATCACCAAAGCCTACTGCACACGCGTAGGCGGAGGACCATTCCCTACTGAACTCGAGGACGAGACGGGGGAAGCACTGCGCAAAGCCGGCGCCGAATTCGGTGCAACTACCGGCCGGCCACGGCGCTGTGGCTGGATAGATCTGGTTGCTTTACGCTATGCCGTAATGCTTAGCGGAGTAACCCAACTCATCGTCACCAAGGCAGATGTGATGGATGAATTTGATCCGGTAAAAGTTGCCACAGCATATCGTGTGGACGGAAAGGAGACCAGGGAATTTCCATATGACATTTGCGATCAGCAAATAGAACCGGTTTACGAGACATTTGAAGGATGGGATCGCCCCATTGCTGAATGCCACAATGCCGAAGACCTCCCTCAGAAATTCAGGGACTACTGTAAGTTTGTAGAAGATTACCTGCAGACACGGATCGCATATATTTCCAATGGCACCGGCAGGGATCAACTGATCGAAATTTCTTAAAAAAAATTTTATATCATTTTTCGAAAAAAAAATTTGGCAAATTCAGCAAACTATTAAAATTTTACGGCACTAACTTTGAGCGCAATGAAATCAACTAACGATAAGAAACCCGCTGGTAAGAAGAGCGCAGGTGACAGCGAAAAACCCGCATCAAAAAAGGCGTCTGGCAAAGCTGCGAAAGAAGATCTGGAAGATGATGACGATGTAGATGATGCAGAAGACGCACCCAAAAAAGGAGCAAAAAAAGCAACAAAAGCTACAGCCAAAAAAAAGGCCGACGATGACGATGATGATAACGAAGACGACGATGCCCCAAAGAAAAAAGTAGCCCCCAAAAAATCGGCCGCTAAAAAGAAGGCGGACGATGATGAGGACGAAGACAGTGATGCGGATGAAGAGGACGAAGACCTTGATGACGATGGTTTTGGCGATACAGAAGACGACTACGACATTGACAAGGAATTTGAAGAATTCGAACTTCCAAAATCCAAGAGCAAAAGCGCAGGCAAGAAAAAGTCCAGCAAGGACGATGATTTCGATGCAGACGATGAATTCAAGGACCTGGGGTTCTTCAGTGACTCCGGCTTCGATGATGACGATGATGATTTTTAATGCATGTCCGTAGGGCTCATCAGAAATATCAAAACCTATCCGCTCCGCAGAGAGCAGCTAAAAACAATAAAACAAGGGATGCTGAATTGGTCACAACAATTCAGCATCTTTTCTTTTTTAGACAGCAGCGGCTATAACTGCAACCCCGGAAATTTTGAATGCCTGCTGGCAACGGGCTCGGTGGCATCTGTAAAGGGAGATTCAGGCGACCTGCTGACACAGGTACAAAAACTTCACAATGAGCGCCGCGACTGGCTGTTTGGGCATATTAGTTATGATTTCAAGAATCAGCTTGAGCCAGGCCTTGCCACAGGCCATCCCCTGCAGCATACCTTTCCGCAACTGCACTTTTTTGTTCCTGAGACAGTATGTCATATTGATGCTGCACAAACGCTGCTTACGATAGCGTCTTTTGCCGAGCCGGATGAGATATTCAATTGGCTTACCAGTGCATCGCCAATAAGTGGCCACATTCCGGAGGCAACATTCGATCTGTCCGAGCCGGAAGCTGCATACCTTGAAACTATCGGACAATTGCGCCGGCACATCAGGAATGGAGATTGCTATGAGATCAACTACTGCGTGAATGGGCAAGCATCCGTTCCGGGTTTAGATCCGTATGCTGTTTTTACAGAACTGTCCGAACTATCCCCTGCCCCATTTAGCGCGCTATACCGGGCAGATAATGCATGGCTTATTTGCGCCAGCCCGGAGCGCTACCTGCACAAAAAGGGCCAAATGCTTACCGCCCAGCCGATAAAAGGTACAGCCAGGCGCGGAACCACAGTAGCGGAAGATGAGGCCAACAAAGCGAGGCTGCGCAGCAGCATTAAAGAACAGGCTGAAAATGTGATGATCGTGGACCTGATGCGCAACGACCTGGCCCGTACCTGTCGTCCTGGTAGCATCAAAGTAAATGAGCTGTTCGGTATCTATACCTATCCGCAGGTGCACCAGATGATCTCCACCATCAGTGGCGAAATGAAAGAAGAAATCCCATTTACCGACGCTATCCGGCACTCCTTCCCCATGGGCAGCATGACCGGCGCGCCCAAATACAAGGTCATGCAGTTGATCGACCGGTACGAGAAAACGGCAAGAGAATTGTTCTCCGGCACAACCGGGTATGTGACGCCTGCCGGTGATTTCGATTTCAACGTCGTCATCCGTAGTCTTTTCTACAACAGCAGTTCCGGCCACCTTTCTTACGAGGCCGGAGGCGCTATTACCTATGAAAGCAATGCAGCTGAAGAATGGCTGGAAATGCGTACAAAAGCCTGGGCAATGGAGCGCATTTTTAAAAAGAGCTGAGCCATGGGCCAAAAAATGTTTCACAATTCGCGAAATCTGCTTAATATTGCACTCCCAAAACAGTGCCGGGGCAAATTTTCATAGTCCGATTGTGTAATGGTAGCACAAAAGTTTCTGGCACTTTTAGTCTTGGTTCGAATCCAGGTCGGACTACAAAACGCAAGCTTTTAGCTTGCGTTTTTTTTGCGTCATACTGTTTACGAAACTAAAATTATAAACTATCAGCGACAATTTTAGCACTATTGTTATAGTCATGTTGATTAATTATCGCTGCCAGTGTTTGCGTGTAAAAGCTCATAGGATTTTGCTGAAGTATTTGCTATTTTGCAGCATTGCGGAGTATGGAAACCTTGAAAACACTACTAGATCTGCTCGCTCAAAGATCTGCTACCCAACCTGACGGACCCGCGCTCCGCTCTGGTTCAAAAGCATGCACTTACCGGCAACTGAACGAAAGGACCAACCAGCTCTCCAGGCACCTGTCAACAAAAGGCGTAAAACCCGGCACGCTTGTTCCAATTTGTGTTTCTGACCCGTTCGACATGGTCGTCGGCATCTGGGGCATTTTAAAGGCCGGGGGCGCATACGTTCCCGTTGATGCAGATTTCCCCGTTGAACGAATGGCGTTCATCCTCAAAGATACCGACGCACAAATAGCTATATCCGACTCAGGTTGCACAAACTTTCAACAGGCTGCTGGCAATATAGACCTGGTTAGCGCCGATGGACATTTCCAGGTGCTTGATAGTATAGAAACAGAATCGCTGACTACCCGGATACAGAACACCGACCTCGCTTATGTCATCTATACCTCCGGCTCCACTGGCAAGCCTAAAGGCGTGCTTATCGAACATCGGTCAGTACTCGACTACCTGGATGGGCTGTTCCAAGTGCTGCCTTATGCAGATTGCAGGTCATTCCCCATCGGCGTGTCTTTTGCCGCGGATTCGGTGATCACGCACCTTTTTGGTTCGGTGAAGGCTGGTGGCGAGTTGCACGTATTTCACAAGGACGAGTACAACGATGCCGAATATATCCATCGCTACTTCAGCGAACATGAAATGGATTGCCTGAAGGCCGTGCCCTCTCACTGGAAGTCGCTTTCGCTGAATGGCAAAGAATTGCTGCCCCGCAAAATCATGATGTTTGGGGGCGAAGCACTGCCTACCGCGCTTATTTCAGACATTCTCCCTGCGTCAAAACGGCAATGCATCCTCGTGAATCACTATGGCCCAACAGAAACAACCGTTGGCCAATTGCTGCACATTATTGACGGGAACGCGAATTATGGACATACAATACCCATTGGCCGCGCGTTTACGGATGCTACCGCCCATATACTGGATGCCGAAAGCAATACCGCAACCAACGGTGAAGGCGAATTGTACATCACAGGTACCTGCGTGGCACGCGGCTACCTCAACCGTCCGGAGCTGACCACCGAAAGATTTGTTGTTGATAAAAATACCGGCGCGCGCATGTACCGGACAGGTGACCTCGTGCGCACCCTGCCCGATGGAAATATAGAATTCCTCGGCCGGCTGGATGATCAGGTTAAAATAAGGGGATACCGCATAGAGCTTGGGGAGATCGAGAATATTTTACAGGATGCCCCCGGCGTAAAACAATGTGTGGTACTTGCAAAAGACGGGCACAACGGAGAAAAGCGCCTTGTGGGATATGTGGTCTGCGACAACTTTGATAAGCAAACGATAATTGCCTGGCTGCAACAAAAATTGCCGGCACACATGGTGCCCCAACTACTGATGCACCTGGCAGCGCTGCCATTCTTTCCCAATGGCAAGGTGGATAAAAAAGCCCTTCCGAATCCCGATGCCTCTACCCTGCTCACCAACAGCTTCACTGCTGCGCAGAACAATACCGAGCATTTGCTTGCAGACGTTTGGAAGGAGGTTTTGGCAGTTGAGCGTGCCGGCACTGAAGACAATTTCTTTGAGCTGGGTGGCAGCTCGCTATTAGCGCTGAAAATGGTAGCATTGCTGCAGTCGCGGCACCACATAACGCTTCCGGTAGTAAAGCTCTACCAGTTCCCCAAAATAAAAGACCTGGCATCATTCCTGGATAACAAAACGTCAAAGTCATATACGCGTTCCGCGCGGAAGAGTGCCAATGCCGACATAGCCGTGATAGCCATGGCAGGCAGGTTCCCGGGCGCAAATTCCATCAACGAATTTTGGGAATTGCTAAAGAACGGCCGTGAGACCACATCTTTCTTTAAAGACAGTGAACTGGACGCGCGCGTGCCGGAGTCTGTAAAGAATGACCCGCATTACGTAAAAGCACGCGGTGTGCTGTCGGTGGCCAAAGAATTTGATGCAGCTTTTTTCGGCATCAACCCTAAGATGGCCGAATTGATGGACCCCCAATCCCGGATCTTCCTGCAAATAGCCTGGGAAGCATTGGAGCAGAGTGGTTATGCCACAGATGACCATAAAGGTACGGTCGGCGTTTACGCTGGCGTGCGCTTCAACACATATTACCCCAATAACGTATTACCCAATAACGAACTTGCGGAAAATGCCGGTATGTTCCAGGTAATGACCCTCAACGACAAAGACTATGTACCCACACGCACATCCTACGCTCTGGACCTGAAAGGCCCCGCAGTCAATGTGCAGTCGGCGTGTTCCACGTCGCTCGTTGCCATTATACAGGCTGCGCAGGCTATCCGCAATGGCCAGTGCGATATGGCACTGGCAGGGGGCGCCTCCGTTAATGCACCTGTAAATGTCGGCCACCTGTATGAGGAAGGCGCTATGCTATCTCACGATGGCCATTGCAGGCCATTCGATGCAAATGCAACGGGAACAGTATTCAGCGATGGCGCAGGTGTAGTGTTGCTCAAACGATTTGAAGACGCGCAAAAAGACGGAGACACCATCTATGCAGTAATAAAGGGCGTTGGCATGAGCAATGATGGCGGTGGCAAAGGCAGTTTTACTGCGCCAAGCGCCGAAGGCCAGGCAGCAGCCATAAAAATGGCCATAGATGATGCGGGCATCGACCCCGCGGCCATTGCCTATGTGGAAACACATGGCACGGCAACACCACTCGGCGACCCCATAGAAATAGAAGGTTTGAACATGGCGTTTGGCGAACAGGCAGCCCACCAATACTGTGCCATAGGCTCAGTAAAGGGCAATTTCGGCCATCTAACCACGGCTGCAGGTGTGACGGGGTTCATCAAAACGTGCCTGTCGCTTCACCACAATGCGCTGCTTCCCTCTATCAACTATAATACTCCCAATCCGCACATAAACTTTGCCAACAGTCCATTCTTTGTCAATACTGAGTTTAAAAACTGGCCAGCCGACAAACAGTTAGCAGGTGTAAGCTCATTTGGCGTTGGTGGCACCAATGCTCATGTACTGGTGTCGGGCTACCACGCAGCCCCAAAAGCCAGCGGCAGCAACAGGCGTGCACAGCTACTATGCTGGTCGGCAAAAAGCAAGGATAGTGCAGATGCCTATGGCCACAAACTTGCAGCTTACCTGGACAATGCAGACGGCAGCAAGCAGGCAGATGCGGCATATACCTTACACACTTTCCGCCGCCATTTTGCCCAACGCCGGTTTGCGGTTACCAGCGATACGCAGCCACTTCGCGATCAGTTGCCCAATGTTGCAGCGGCAAGCGCCATCGGCAATGCACCTTCCATCGCGTTTCTTTTCCCCGGCCAGGGCGATCAATATGTCAATATGTGCCGCGGACTATATGATACTGAACCGGTGTTTGCACGGGCCATGGACGAATGTGCGGCGATTCTGGAGGCCGAGATGGGTGAGAACATACTGCACACCATGTTCCCGGCTGTGGCAGATGATGCGGCGACAGAAAAACTACGAAATACAAAATACAGCCAACCGGCGCTTTTTTCCGTAAGCTATTCACTGGGTAAGCTCTGGATGAGCTGGGGCGTTTATCCGGCAGCATTTGCCGGCCACAGCATCGGCGAATTTGTTGCGGCCTGTTTTGCAGGCGTGTTCACCCTTCGCGATGCACTGAAACTGATCTCGGCCCGCGGCCGGATGATGGCGGCGTTGCCGGCCGGCAGCATGCTTTCCGTTCGTTTGTCTGCTGACGACATCCGGAAATATCTGTCTCGTGAAATAGCCCTGGCAGCGGCCAACAGCCCGCAACTCAGTGTGGTAGCCGGCGATCACGCGGCTATAAGTAAATTAAGCGCGGAACTGGATGCCAAGGGGATTCTGAATCGCCCGCTGGCCACCAGCCATGCCTTCCATTCACATATGATGGATGAGGTGGTAGCGCCTTTTGAGTCCATAGTACTAACTATACAGCTCAACGAGCCCCGCATACCAATAGTATCTACCGTGACAGGCACATGGATGACGGCTGCAGATGCTACATCGCCCGCCTACTGGGCCAACCATATGCGCGCAACAGTCCTCTTCGGTGAAGCAGTGCATAAATTATCAGAGGAAGCGTACTCCGTATTTGTTGAATTAGGCCCCGGAAAGTCTGTGAGCACACTGGCCCGCCAGCAGGTTACCGGCAAAAATATTGTTGCAGTCCCTTCAGTAGGCCGCGACGAGACCGAACAGCCTTCAGATATTTCGATATTAGCTGCGTTAGGGACGCTTTGGCAGGCGGGAATTACACCAGACTGGCAGGCCTTCTACAAACATCAGCAGCGGGTACGCCTCAACGACTTACCTACGTATGCCTTTGAAAAGAAGCAATATTGGATAGAACCACCTGCGGTCATACATACGCTCCCCGCCCCGGCCACCATCATTGAAGATGTGCCTGCTACTCCGCTGGCCACTCCGGAAACGCGCACCGAATCCATCCTCCGCAAAGTGATGGATATACTTGATAAGACTTCGGGCATAGAATGGGGGAACTCCGGCACGCACAAGTCGTTTCTCGAAATGGGTTTCGATTCGCTGCTGCTTACCCAGGTAGCCACGTTGCTGAAAAAGCAGTTCTCTGTATCGGTTACTTTCAGGCAGCTCAACAGCGAATTGGGCTCTCCTGATCTGCTCGTACAATTCCTGGAGAATAATGCCGCAGAAGATGTTCCAACGTCTTCAACAGTTCCGGAACAACAGGTATTTGCTGCAACCTCTATTGCCGCAGAACTTACACCGGAAGAGGAGGCTGAAATCAAGAAACCGTTCGGCGCTGGCGCCAACATAGAAAAGCGCTCAGACGCGTTAACCGGGGAACAGCAGCAATTTCTGGACGATCTCATACGCCGTTACAACAGCAAAACAGCAGGCAGTAAAGCCTATACCCAGCAGCATCGCCGCCATATGGCCGATCCGCGCGTGGTCACCGGCTTCAAACCTGCTACCAAAGAACTGGCCTACTCAATTGTGGTAAACCGCTCCAGGGGAAGTCGCCTCTGGGACGTTGATGGTAATGAATACATTGATGCACTGAATGGCTTCGGCTCCAATATGCTGGGCTACCAACCCGATTTTCTGAAAGAAGCTTTAGCGGAGCAAATAGAAAAAGGTTATGAAATAGGTCCGCAACACGAGCTGGCCGGTGATGTTTGCCGCCTGGTCTGTGAATTCACCAATTCCGACCGGGCCGCTTTGTGCAATACCGGGTCTGAAGCTGTGCTGGGCGCAATGCGCATCGCCAGAACAGTAACCGGCCGTTCCCTCATCGTTGCCTTTGCCGGTTCTTATCATGGCATCACTGATGAAGTGATCGTGCGCGGCAGCAAACGCCTGAAGAGTTATCCTGCCGCATCCGGCGTCATGCCCGAAGCCGTGCAGAATATGCTGATATTGGAGTACGGCACTGAGGAATCGTTAAAGATAATAGAAGAGCGTGCCCATGAACTGGCCGCTGTGCTGGTTGAACCGATACAGAGCCGCAGGTGCGATTTTCAGCCGGTTGGCTTCCTGCGCAAGCTCAGGAAGATCACTAAATCGGCACAAACCGTCCTCATATTCGACGAGGTAATATCAGGCTTCCGCTTCCACCCCGGCGGCGCACAGGCAATATTTGGCATTAAAGCCGACCTGGGCACTTATGGCAAGGTAGTTGGCGGCGGTTTGTCCATCGGCATCATTGCCGGTGCACAAAAATACATGGACGCTCTGGACGGCGGCTGGTGGCAATACGGCGATCAGTCGATGCCCGAGGCCGGCGTCACCTATTTTGCCGGCACATTCGTGCGCCACCCCCTCGTGCTGGCCACTGCAATGGCCTCACTGAACTACTTTAAAAAGAAAGGCCCGCAGTTACAGGAAGACCTCAATGCGAAGGGGCTCTATATGTCCGGGGCGCTCAATGCCATTTGCAGAAAATTACGCGTACCCATCTATGTGGCGCAATTCGGATCGCTGTGGCGTATGCGCTTCCTTGTAGAATATCCATACCGGGAATTGTTCTTTCCGCTGATGAGGCTGAACGGCATTCACATCATAGAAGGCTTCCCCTGCTTCATTAACGAAGCACAAACCGCAGAAGACCTGCAAACAATTGTAAATTGCTTTGAAAGTTCGCTGATCGAATTGAAAGAAGTAGGCCTTATTCCCGACTATGAACACCCGGAAAGAGACGACAATAAAGAACTGAATATACCACCGCTTCCGGGCGCAAGGCTCGGCAGAAATGCGGAAGGGCAACCGGCCTGGTATATAGAAGACAAAGAGCATACTGGTAAATATTTAGAGGTGCGATCATAAATGCTGACTGAAACGAAAAATACCCCGGGTCTGATGCCTGTAAGCTTCAACCCATTTGAAGATGGAAAACAAATAGAGAAGATCACCTTCACCAACCAGGCGCAGAAGGAGATATGGCTGTCGTGTGCCATAGGTGTGGAGCAAGCAAACCTTTCCTATAACGAGGCGGTGTCGCTGCATTTGCACGGCACGCTGCAAACCAATGAATTAATCGCCGCAATAGAGCAGGTCACCCGCAGGCACGAGGCGCTCAGGTCGGTCATCAGCCCGGATGGCGAACTACTGATCATTTACCGTAATATCCCCCTCCCCTTCGAGACGGAGAACCTGGCTATGCTGGCAAAGAACGAACAAGCCGGCAGGCTCACACAATTCAATGCCACAATCGCCAACACGCCGATGGACATCAATAACAGTCCGCTTTTCCGCGTTTGGCTGCATAAACTGTCCGAGACAGAGCACGTATTAACCATACTCAAACACCACATCATTGGCGATGGCTGGTCAACAGGCATCATACTTGAAGATCTTAGCTCCATTTACAACACGCTCGTTCGCAACGAGGACCTGTTACCGGAACCTGCAATGCAATTGAGCGACTACGCTTCCGCCGAAGCAGCTTTTGCGCGCAGCCCGGAATACACCCGCACACTCAACTTCTGGCTGCAACAATACCACAGCGATGTGCCCGTGCTGGACCTCCCCACCGATCGTCCGCGCCCGGCAACCCGCACCTACGCCGCCGCACAATTCGACCATTCGCTTGCTGCAGAACTTACCGTGCAGCTCCGGTCCTGCAGCGCCATATCCGGTTGCAGTCTTGTCACAACATTGCTTGCCGCATTCGAAGTATTGCTGTACACCCGCACACACCAGGAAGATATTGTCGTCGGCTTGCCGGCATCTGGACAGGCTGCGTCAGGGCTCACCAGCGTGGTAGGCCATTGCGTCAACCTGCTTCCGCTGCGCACGCACATCAATGCTACCAGCACATTTGCCAATTACCTTGGCAAGCGCAAAAATGAAGTACTGGATGCATACGACCATCAGCGGCTGACATTCAGCGAACTCATCAAGAAACTATACATACCGCGAGACCCATCGCGTGTGCCGCTGGTACCGGTCATGTTCAATATCGACATGGGCATGGACAATGCTGTCTCATTCGATGGACTGGACTACTCGCTGAAAAGCATTCCGCGGGCATTCGAAAATTTCGAGATATACCTCAACATTACCAACTCTGGCAATGTCCTGCTCCTCGAATGGTCTTACAACACCAACCTATTTGATGCGGCCACCATTGAACACATCAACGACCATTATTGCACCATTCTCCGCCAGGTGGTTTCTGCGCCCGACGTGACGATCGCAGAACTGGCCGGCGAGACCGTGACACCTTCCATAGTTTCCGGGCCAGTGTTGGCTATTCCCACTAACTGCACCACAAACGAATTGCTGGAAACGGCAGCTATAAAATATGCCGGTAACACTGCAGTCAGCAGTAAGGGCGTTTCACTTTCTTATACAGCACTGCACAACAAAGTTTGCGCCCTCGCAGCAACACTTGCTGCCAGAGGCATCGGGCCGGGCAAAATAGTTGCTGTTTGCATGGATCGCTCTGCCGACATGCTGATATCGCTGCTGGCTGTTCTCAACAGCGGTGCGGCTTATTTGCCACTCGACCCCGCCTACCCGGCAGACCGCACCACATTTATGCTGGCGGACTCCGGTGCCGCACTGCTGCTTGCTTCGCCGGCTCACAAAGACCGCTTTGCTACCGGCTGCCCCGTAATTGTTGCTGAAGATGTCATCATGCAATTACCGGATGGTGGTCCGTTACAAAAAACGCAGGTTGACGCAGGCGATCTCGCGTATATTTTATATACCTCTGGCTCTACTGGCAGACCTAAAGGGGTAAAAATAACACATGCCAACTTAGCCAACTTCCTGTTGTCCATGCAGCAGCAGCCGGGCATTTGCGAACAAGACAGACTGCTGGCCATTACTACCATCTCATTCGACATAGCAGGGCTTGAACTGTTGCTCCCACTCATCAGTGGCGCCGAAGTCATCATTGCCGATGCAGACACCGCACGCGATGGACGCCTGCTGCTTGATTTGATGCAACAGGAGCGCATCACCATCATGCAGGCCACCCCATCCACCTGGCAAATGATGCTCGACTCCGGTTGGAGCAAGCCCCAGGCAATAAAAATACTGGCCGGCGGCGAGGCATTGCCACAGGACCTGGCTGCCAAATTACTTCAACTCGGCGCCGAACTCTGGAACATGTATGGCCCCACCGAAACTACGATATGGTCATCGGTCAAAAAGATCGTTCGTGGAGATGCGCCTGTTACCATAGGCAAGCCGATAGCCAACACAAGCATCTATATGATGGATGGTTCCGGCCAGCCGGTTTCCACAGGCCTGACTGGTGAACTTTATATAGGCGGTACCGGTGTGGCGCCCGGATATCTGTACCGTGATGAACTGACAGCATTAAAGTTTGTTACCGCCAATGTGCCTGGCAATCCCCGGCTATACAAAACGGGGGATATGGGCCGAATGCTCGGCAACGGCGAAATTGAATGTCTCGGCCGCATAGACCACCAGGTGAAGATACGCGGTCACCGCATTGAACTGGGTGAGATCGAAACTGAGCTTGCCTCATTACCGGGCATCAGGCAAGCTGTCGTACATCTCTATGAAGAGGTCCGCGGAAAACAGCAACTTGTTGCCTATTTCGTTGCCGAATATCCCCAAACCGATGTCGAAAGCCTGAAAGCTAAGCTTCGGGAAACGCTGCCCGAGTTTATGGTACCTCCGTACTTCATACAACTGCCGGCATTTCCGATGACGCCTAATAATAAGATCGACCGGAAAGCATTACCCAGGCCAGCCCTTAGGGAACGACCAGGCAACGTAGATGCAGGCATTACTTTCACGGCTAATGAGCAACTTATACGAAACATCTGGGCCGAGGCGCTTGGAATTGAAGACCTGAAACCGTTAGACGATTTCTTTGTGCTTGGCGGCCATTCATTGCTTGCCGTAAAGGTGATGGTCGCACTGGAACGCGCAACAGGCACCCGCCTGCCCATAGCCGCCCTCTTCAGTCATTCCACCATCGCAGGGCTCGCCCGTCAACTGGCAAGCCCGGACACAGAAAAGAAATGGGATGCTCTGGTGCCCATAAAAACAAGCGGAACCAAACCGCCGCTATTCCTCATTCACGGTGCCGGACTCAATATTCTGCTCTTCAAATCGTTAAGTGAGAATTTTGATGCCGACCAGCCCGTGTACGGTTTCCAGGCGCTTGGCCTCAGCCATCCCGACAGCATACCGGCTACCATCGAGGAAATTGCGACACGCTACATCCGTGAAATCCTCGAGGTGCACCCAAATGGACCTTATGCGCTTGCGGGTTATTCCATGGGCGGCTTCCTGGCTTACGAAATGGCACAGCAGCTAACCGCTATGGGAAAAAAAATTTTGTTACTGGGCATAATGGACACCAACGCAGGCAATAAATTGCACGCCGGCGGCCAATTGGAAAATATTTCCCGTAAAATAGCCCGGCAGTTCCGCAAGGTGCCTTTCTTCACAAAATCGTTCATCGCCAACCCAAGGGAAGCATGGGAATATCAGGTAACCGCCGGAAAAAATAAGATCAGGCGTATGCGCTCATCAGGTATCGTGATACCTAAAAATACGTTTACAGACTACGAGATCGACATTTACAAAAGGTATGACGAGGCCCTTGACAACTATGCCCCCAAACCTCACAATATTGAGGTCACACTTTTCAGGGTTGAAAAACGCCTTTACTATCTTGACGATCTCGTTTACCTCGGCTGGCGAGACTTCGCCCTGAAGGGGGTACACGTAGAAGAAGTACCCGGAGACCACAAAACATTCCTGGAATACCCCAACTGCATACAGTTTGCACGCATTATGCAACGGGTAATGAATGAGACAACTACTCGATAGCTACCTCAAGGCCTGGGAAGTCAGGCCGCACAGAATTGTGATTGCAACCCGGCTTGCCTCAGCCCGGCCGTCGGTAATCTCCTCCAAATCCTGTATATTCGGTTATGCGATTGCTGATCATCGTCTTATTAAACAGCTTTTTCTTGTCCACGGCGCAGGCACAGTACCAGTATGTGGACATATACCGCAATGGTATCATGGGCGTCATGTTCCTTGAACAGAACAAATACGACAGTGCAGAATTATACCTGACCAGGGCGCTGGACCTGACGCCGGAAAAATTGCAATATCCCCAATACCTTTGGCTTACCCGCCTGGCATGGATGCACCACGACACCCTAAAAACACAAAAATGCCTCAAAGCATTGTCTTGCATCTACCCGAAAGATTCTGTGCTTACCTATCTAAATGATTACGAGGGCCCGCCAATGGCCAGGCAAACGTTCGATATGCTCTACAAACCGGATTGCCAACTGAAACAGGAAAAGAGCCCGTTCCCATGGTATCCGGAAGAATTAGATACGCTGATCATGAAAATGAGAGACCGCGATCAGGCGGTACGCAGAAAGGCCAATAACTATAAAGGCGAGCGCACGGAAGAGTGGATCAAAAAAATGGAGCAGGAAATGAAAGACGTGGACTCACTCAACTTTATCGACCTGAAATACGCCATGGAGTACTACCACCTTCCTCATTTAAGGGGCAATTTGCAAGGCTCCTTTGTTACCCTGGTCATGCACATAGATAATTATCATCGCTTCTACCAGGTGCACAAGTTTCTGCTGCGGTCACTGACCGAGGGGAATTTCTGCCCCACTCACTATGCGTATGCTTTTGACCGCAGCCTCATGGCATCGGGTCTGTCACCACATTATTATTGGTTCATACCGGGGAGCGCTGACGCAGAAAAATACAAACCCGCACCAGAAGATGTGCCTCGCGTCAACGCGGCCCGGGAGGCCATCGGATTGCCCCCTTATCCCGCGTGGACAGGTTGGAGCTATTGATCGGCAATACAAAAATAAACACCGGTATTATTTAGGATTTTATATCTTTCTGCATACTTTATCGCATGCATCCCGAAGACAATGAAATGATATGCCCCAATTGCGGCAGCCACGTTAAAGGAAATTACTGCTACCAGTGCGGTCAGCAAAATCATCTTCATAAAGACACTTTCTGGGGTCTCATCTTCCATTTCATTGAGCATTACATACACTACGATTCCAAGTTCTGGCAATCGCTTAAAGCCCTTTGGTTCAGCCCCGGCAAGCTGACGATCGCTTACCTCAACAAGCAGCGGATGCGCTACCTTCCGCCTATATCACTCTATATCTTTATTTCGTTCATTTACTTCTTCATCTCCGCCAGCATCACCGAACAGGCATTTTCATCCAACAACGGAAATGGCCTGGTAAGTATCCATGACAACGCACATTCTGCCTTGCATAACGTCCGCACCAGCCTGGATAGCCTGGATAAAGCATCAAACGACACTGCAACCAACTTCTTCAGCCGCTACCTTGATAATAAGTTTGAGCAGATAAGGAAAAGGGAAGGCGATTCCGGTAAATTCATTGCGGAAAAGATCAACCACACCATTCCCAAAATATTCTTCTTCATGATCCCGGCCATGGCAGCCATCCTGAAATTGCTGTTCATCAGACGGAAAAACACCTATTTTGTCGATCACGCCATCTTTTCACTACACTACCATGCACTCTGGTTCTCCCTGTTCCTGATCGCCCTCATACCCATGAGTACTCAAGTGCATGGAATGCTCACCGGATTTTTACTGCTCATTGCCGGCATTTATTTTTTTGTTGCCATGCGCAGGGTTTACCAGGTCAGTGTAGGCAGAGCCTTGCTCAATACGTTCGTAGTTGCCGTGTGCTACACGGCCATTACCATCTTAGCATTTGTCACCGACCTGTTCATTGTTGTGTCAACCGCCTGATGACGTTGATACAGCCTTATTTTTTCTTAAGTTGCAGTCAAATCTCCCCGGTATGAATAAGGCAATGATCATTGTAGGTATGGGCGAAGGACTCAGTATGGGCATTGCAGAGTATTTCGGCGCACAGGGCTTTACCATTGGTATGGTCAGCCGCACAGCAGCAAAACTGGAAAAGCTGAAACAACTACTCAGCCAGAAAAACATATCTGCTTGCTTTGCCACTGCCGATGCGTCTGACACCCAACAGTTGCTTGCCGCACTGGATGAATTGGCAGAACAACTTGGGCAGGTGGATATCCTCCAATACAATGCCGTCGATTATCGCTATGTTCCTATTTTGCAGGAAAGTATCGAAGACCTGGTCACAGGTTTCAGGGTAAGCGTTGGCAATGCATTTGCTTCTTCTATGCACCTGCTCCCCCTTCTCAAAGCCACGCAAGGTGCCATTCTGCTCACAGGGGGTGGCTCAGGTCTTAACCCCAATCCCGATTTTGCGACCATATCGCTGGGCAAAGCAGGCATCCGTAACCTGGCTCTCCAGTTGCACCAGGCACTGAAGCCCGAAGGTGTTTTTGCTGGCACTGTCACCATAAACGGCTGGATCAGGCACGAAAGCGAAACACATTCACCGGCTATTCTCGCCAAAAAATTCTGGGAACTGTATTCATCCCGAGACGCGGCTGAATTGGCCTATTGATCTGCTTGCATCTGCCTGCGCACCGCATAGATCAATTCGTCCTCGTAAGCGCCATTCTTATAGATGTTATCCTTGATCCTGGCTTCCAGCTTGAACCCCGCCTTTTCAAGTACCCGTTGCGATGCCGCGTTCCCGCCAAAAGGCCGCGCATATATCCTGGTGATATCCAACAGCCTGAATCCATAATCTACCATGTCAGCAACGGCCCTGGGCACAATATTATTTCCCCAGTAGGGCTCTCCCAGCCAATACCCCAATTCAGCACTTTTGCGCATGATATCAGTTTGTTGAAATATCCCTATGCTGCCAACTGCTTCACCATTCACTTCAATAGCCAGAACATTAATGGGCTCCGCACCCGACACCTTATCAATAAAAGCTGTCGCATGGTCGGGTGTATAAGGATGCGGGAATGCATCCGTCATGAACCTGGCTATTTTATGGTTGTTGGCGTAACGGCATAAGGCCTCTTCGTCACCCTTGCGCCACGGTCTCAAACAATACTTCAGTGATGCTGGCATATGACGTAAAAATAAGAAACGGCCACTATTTTATTGCCTTGCGGCGAACAACGATCCAGTCGTCAATATTTACTGTAAACGGCAGGTTGCCGATCTTCACTATCGCCTTCTTGTCGCGTAGCTCTGTTACTGTGCCAACCTGGTGGTTGGTCTTGTTCCGCACAAGGTCGCCAGTCTTTGGCGTACCGCCCACGGTATCATAGTTTTTATCTGCCTTTTTCGCGGCGGCGGCATTGGTCTGTACTTGCTTCTTCCTGAACAAAACGTTCTCAGCCGCCGATATCACTTCCTGCTTGTTTTCCGCTTTCTTCCAGTCGTGTATGATCTGTTTGAATTTTCGCTCCGTGTCCCGCAGGTAGTCCAGTTCTTCTTTCTTTATTTTATTCTGCAGCATCAGCGTTTCCCGCTGCTGTTTCAGCTTCTCCTTATCGGTCAGTTCTTCAAAACGTTTTTTTAGCTGCTCGTTTTCCTTCAGCAGTTTGTCTAATTGCCTTTCCTTGTCGGTCAGTCGCACGGTCTGCTGCTCGGCCTGGTGCAGCACTTTGTCCAGCCTGAAGTGTTCGCGCTGGGTCAATTGCCGCGCCCGCTCTATGACAGCCTCCGGCAGCCCCGTCCGCTGTGCAATGGCAAAAGTATAGGAGCTCCCGGGCTTGCCTACCGACAACCTGTATAATGGCTCCAGCTTCTCTTCGTCAAATGCCATGGCGCCGTTAAATATGCCATTCACCTTGCCAGCCATCACTTTTAGGTTCAGATAGTGCGTAGTTATGATGCCCAATGCATGCTTGCGCGCCAGGTCCTCCACAATAGCCTCTGCAAATGCGCCTCCCAGGTCCGGATCCGACCCGCTACCCAGTTCATCAATAAAAAACAGGGTCTTGCCGTTAGCAAAGTCCATGAAGTACTTCATGTCCTGCAGGTGCGCGCTATAAGTGCTCAGTTCATGTTCTATAGACTGCGTATCCCCTATTTCCACCATCATCTGCCGGAATACGCCCACCTCCGAATTTGGGTCTGCAGGTATCAGCAGCCCGGCCTGCGCCATCAGTTGCAGCAGTCCCACCGTTTTCATGGACACCGTCTTTCCACCGGCATTAGGTCCGCTGATGATCAGTATACGCTGCTGTCTGTCCAGCGTAATGTTCAGGGGCACCGTCGCCTTGCCCGCTTTTTTGTTATGCAGCAACAGCAAAGGGTGGAACGCCTTTATCAACTGCAGCGACGGATGAGGGGTCAGCCTCGGCATCTGCCCATCCATGTCTATTGCCAGCAAGCCCTTGGCCCTGATGAAATCATAGATACCACATATGTGATAGTAGCCCTCCAGTTGCAAGGCATAGGCAGAAAGGTCTTTCGTCGCCTGCACCAGTATTCGGTGTATCTCCCGCGCCTCGGCCCGTTCCAGGCTAAAGGCTTCATTGTTCAATTCTATGGTCTCTTCAGGTTCTATGAAAACCGTCTTCTGCGAGTCGCTCTCGCCATGCAGCACACCCTTCACTATGCGCTTATACTCGGCAAGCACCGCGGCCGTGCGCCGGCCGTTCATAAAGCTCTCACCAATATCCGCCAGGTAACCGGCTTTGCTGTACTTGCGCAGCACCATGTCAAATGCTCTCCGCGCCGCATGCCGCACCTTCCCCAGTTCCGACCTTATCGACACCAGTTCCTTCGATGCGGTGTCGCGGATCTGCCCGTTATCATCGATCACCGTGGTAATAAGTTCACTTATGGCCTTTTCATAGGTGGTCTTTTCTGCAACGCCTTCCATGGCTGGGAATAGCCCGTTGTTCTTTTTGAACCACTGCAGTATGTCCTTTATGTTATAGGCCAGCTGCTGAAAGGCCAGCAGCTGCTCCCCATTCAGCACACCACCCGGGATCTGCAACAGCCGCAATTCCTTTTGCAGGCTCCTCGTGAAATCATTCGGAAAGTGGTCCCCGCCTGCCAGTATGTTCCTGAACTCATCTGCCTGGCTCAGCTCCCGTTGCATATGCTCCAGCCGGGTATGAAATCGCATCCCCTGCACGCGCTCGCGCGCAGCATCTGTCCGGCACTTCTGCGCCAGCAGTTCAGCTACCTTATTAAATTCCAGGGAAACGGCCGCATTGGCCGGATATAACTGCATCATGCTCTTTACTGCCCCGCAAAGTTAATAGACATCGCCGACCAAAATCGCGCCGTTGCATTAAATCGCCAATACACCGGCGTATTTTTCAGGCCCTTACAACAAAATAGCCCGTTTAAACGTCTTATATTCGCATCCGTTCACACTGGCCCTGTAGTAATGAAGGTTTCGGTCATCATTGTCAATTATAATGTAAAGTACTTCCTGGAAGTTTGCATCCATTCGGTGATGCGGGCGGCAGCGGGTATGGATGCCGAGATCATTGTGGTGGACAATAACTCCACCGACGAGAGTTGCGCTATGCTGCGCGGGCAATTCCCCGATGTAAAACTTATTGAAAATAAAGATAATAAAGGATTTTCAAAAGCCAATAACCAGGGGGTAGCGATCGCATCTGGCGAATACATCCTTTTCCTGAATCCGGACACCGTTATGCCGGAAAACTTTCTGCAAAAAACACTGGCTTACATGGACGCACACCCCGAAGCCGGTGCGCTGGGTCCCCGGCTCATTGATGGTAAAGGTCAGTTTGCTCCTGATGCCAAAAAATCTTTTCCAACACTTTCAGTAGCACTATTTAAAACAATAGGAATCAATAAATTATTTAAAAATTCTCCTTATTTCAATAAGTATTACGCAGTGCACATAGGCGAGCGGCAAACAGCCCAGGTAGAAGTACTCTCCGGCTGCTGCATGCTGGTGCGCCGCAAAGCAATGGACGAAGCGGGCGGCGCTTTTGACGAGGACTACTTTATGTATTGCGAAGATGTTGACCTGTCTTACCGCATTGAAAAGCACGGTTATAAGAACATCTACTTCCCCGAGGTGGACCTGATACACTACAAGGGAGAAAGTACCCGTAAAATGACATTATCATACGTCCGCATCTTCAATGAGGCGCTCGTCACTTTTGTGAAAAAGAACTATAGCGCCAAAGATGCGCGCCTGTTCGTGATGTTCATTAATATCGGCATCGTACTGCGCGCAGTATTAGGCACTTTAAAGCGCGCACTTAAAGTACTGCACATGCCTCTCTTCGATGCATTGATACTGCTGGCAACACTGTGGGGCATGAAGGATTTCTGGGTACATGAGATCAAGAATATGGCGCCGGTTTCCGCCCCAGCTCTTTATGCCACTTTTCCGGCATATATCATACTCTGGCTTGTTGCCTTATATCTCAATAGCGCCTACGATCAGCCATACCGGCCACTTAAAGTAATTCGTGGTATGTTCGTGGGAACCATAGCTATATTAGCTTACTATGGCCTTCTTCCACCAGAGTATCGATTCTCGAGGGCCATCATTGTTTTCAGTGCCTTCGCCGGCACGGCTGCCCTCCTTGGGCTGCACGAGATACTCTACCGCATGGGTATCCTGCGGTATATTCCCTACGACAAATTACCACGCAAAGCTGTGATTGTCGCTGATGAGCCAGCCTATCAGCAAACAGCAGCCATACTACGCCGGGTACACTATGCTCCGGAACTTGCCGGTCGCGTGAGCCCGCACGAACCTAAAGGCCATGCGCTGGGCAGCCTCCCGGAAATGAAGGAATTGCTTTTCACAACCGGCGTAAACGAGGTCATTTTCTGTATCAATGGATTATCCTACGCTGAAATGTTCCAGCAAATGGCACATTGTGGCGCTAATTACGAATATAAGATACATATTATTGGAAGTCAATCATTTGTAGGAAGTAATTCAAGCAATACATCCGGAGATCTATATACTATAGACCGCAGTTTCAACCTCTCCGATTTCGGCCAGCAGCGCAATAAACGCATGTTAGATCTGGCGAGCGCTATCATCATGCTCGTTCTATACCCCCTAACCTTCTTTTTTGTAAAGAAACCAGGAAAGTATTTTATTAATTGTATTAAAGTACTGATTTCCAAATATTCATGGATAGGCTATGCATCTTCTACATCAAATAAAAACCTACCCGGCATCAAGCAGGGAATAGTGCCTCCATATAATATTTTGCCCAACTACGAGCCGGGCGAAGATGTGAAACGAATGACCAACCTCACCTACGCCCAGCACTACTCTGCCCTCACAGATATTAATCTCATCCTGAAGAATTTCAGGTACCTGGGCAATTGATCAGATATCCTTTGTCGCGAATATTTGATGAAAGGCAGCACTATCCGCGACTATCATTATGACGCCTTCAGCGGCACCATGCACTGTATATCCTGCTCATTGGGGTAGCGCTCCAGGCAATAGCCCTGCGGATCTATATCCGGATGTGCAAGTAACTTGCCATAGGTGGCGCCTATTTGCTGCGGTGCCTTCATAAAGTCATACACCATTTCACTAATGTATTCCCCCTTTCTTACGGTCCATCTCGGCATGTCTTCGGGCACGCCCGGCACAGCAACTACAGCTGCCCTGTAAACGATCTGCCCGTTCTCAGGCCTCGATATGGCCATAAATTCGCGATGCTCCTTGCCCACCCTTCTGTATAGCTCACTAAATGCCGCCATTATTCCATCCGGAAAAGAAGTAGCCTGAACATAGGCTACCTCTATATCTTTTTCTAAAATTATCTTTTCCATTTTACAATTATTGAAGTTTTGCAAGCAATTTATCCAGGCTTTCGTGAGAGTCGTTAAGGCCTCGCTCCATGCCGGAGGCTACCATACCGTCCCTGTCCATAACACTGCGATAGACGCACTGTATAGTAAGCCTTGTCCTGTTGCGGGGCAGTTCGTCAAAGGTGGCAATCTCCAGCGACACGTGGCCGGTCTCCGGTAACCCCTCAAACTCAAACGTACGAATCAGCCTGGCCGGCTTAAGCACTTCGTGCATCACACCATGAAAACCGTATTCATTCCCCTTAGGGTCAGTATAAATAAAACGCCACGATCCTCCGGTATGGCTTTCCATCGTTTCTACTTCCATGGTCATATCGCAGGGCCCAAGCCACTGCTTGATCAGGTCTACCTCGGTGAATGTACGGAATACCAACTCCCGGGGAGCCTCAAACTCGCGTGTGATGACCAACTCCTGCTTGCCCGCTTCGGCAACTACTTTAGTTTCGTTTTTGCTCATGGCTACTTTTTTTTATCGTTGTTTTGGTTTTTAAGTTGATTCAGTAATGTATCCAATCGGTCAAACCGCTGCTCCCATGTCTTTTTAAATGCAGTCAGCCAGTCCTCCACCTCCTGCAGCCTGGCTGGTTCCACTGCATAAAAGCGCTCCCTGCCCTGCGTCCGCAGCACCAATATGCCGCACTCGGTCAGTATCTTCATGTGCTTCGATATGGCCTGCCTGCTCACGTCAAATTTATCGGCCACATGGTTGGGCGTCATCGACTGGTGCGCTATCAGGTTAATGATATCCCGCCTTGTAGGGTCTGCGATCGCCTGGAAAACATCTCTTCTCATATCTATTCGCAACTGTTCGGTTGCAAACATACGCAACCAATCGATTGCGCAAAATTTTTTCAATAATTTTTCCTGGCTGATTCCTGTTAGCCATCGCATCTTTCCGCTGGCATAATTTTGCAACACCATCCTTAAACGCCATACAAATGAAGAAGCTATTGATGCTCACGCTTGCCTGCATAATAATAGGCGCCGCTTCTGCCCAAACAACCGGCAACACACCGAAGAAGCACAAAAAGCATCACGCTGCAACGGCACAAAAAAGCGCAAATACACTGCCGGCCTGGGCTACAGCTCATAAATACAATGCAGCCGAGCATGTTTATTTTCCAGATTATTACACGTACTACGATCCGCAGCGTGGCGGTTATTTATTCTGGAAAGACAGCCAATATGTGTTCACGCCAACTATGCCTGCCTTCATGGAAAAGGTAGATATGAGCAAAGAACGCATCCAGATCCTGAAAGGACTCAGTCTGGATCTGCACCCCGAAGAGCATTACCCTTATTATATGAAATTATACCCCGCCGTGCACGACTATAGCGATGTGCCGGTGCCGCGCAATTAGTCGGCCAGCGTCCATACTGTGGTCCGCCCCAGCAACGAGAAACCTACATACCCGCGGACGTTCAGCTTGTTGCCATTGTGCTTGATCGTACAGTCGTAGGTCTTGCCATTTTTAGGATCGTAAATAGTACCATCCTCATAGGTATTGTCGTCCGTCTTCTTGAATTTCTTCAGTATCAGCAGCCCGATCAGGGGATCATTTCTGCGGGCTTCCTTCGGATTCTTATCGTCAACTTTGGGCTTGCCATCCTTCAAAGGCACTTTCAGCCATACTATCTTACCGTAGTATTTTCCGTCAACTGCCTTATACACCTGAACTTTGGCGGTCTGCTCTTCATTATACCAGACATGCTCTATCGGATCCGATTGCTGCGCAAATGAGGAGATACGCAGCGTTAACAGCAGTAAGATCAGTAGCCACTTCCTTCTGTTCATGATATGGTCTTTACCTTAAACATAGCAAATATTCTGCCGGCATACAAGCCTGCAGGACACGTAATGACTGAAAATAAATATTGCGGAATTTAAGAAGCAGGTGCTTGTCTAGTTCGCATCCTTTATACTCCCTACACCAGACACCTCTTTCTCCACTTGCGGATGTCCTTTATAGTGAATGGTGCCGCTGCCGCTCACACTGGCCGACAGCGTATCAGTGGCGTTCACTTCCGCCCTGCCTGCGCCGGATATTTCAGCGATCGTAGTGCCCGTTACAAATGGGAAGGCATATATTTTGCTGGCGCCGGAAAGTTCATATTTCGCCCTCCGGGCCGCTCCTCCATTCACAACTATGGACGCCGCGCCAGACACACTGGTATTGAACTCATCAACAAAAATGCTATCCACGGTAACATCGCTCGCCCCGGATATAGACAACTCGAACTTTGCGCCCCTCGCCGAACCGTGTATGTTGGCGTCAGTTGCACCCGACAGATCAAGCGCCGATAAAGATGGTGTAGTAACAACAATGGTCGTGCCCGCATGCCTGTCCAGGCTCCAGCCATTCTGCAGATCAGAGTATATCTTCAACACCCCGCCATCGTTGCTGGTCTTGATGTGTTCAAGCAGATTTTTGTATCCTGATATTTTTACTGAAGGCTCAGCACCCTGCTGCACCGTTATCTCCGCTTTGGCAGGTATCGAAATATCCAGTGACGTGCAGTTAGGAGTACTCACGACAGTCGTTGTCTTTTCTCCGGTGCCTTTCAGTTCCCGCATGTGGCACGAGCTAAGTATCGAGGCGCAAGCTATTATTGCGACTGCAGAAATCAGTTTATTCATCGGGTAACGTTTTAAGCAATTTGCTACTCAGCCGTTTTACGCGGCCTGTTCTTTACCCACCAGAGGATGCCCACAGTACCCATAATGGTCAGTGGCAAAAATGCCAGGTAAATAATGCCTGCATTCAGCCCCTTCGCACTCTTATCATCCAGCCCCGCCGCTGTCTTGGTGCATACCGCACAACCCTGTGCACCCGCTATATGCGGCATGCACAGCAACAGCGTCATCACCAATATCATCTTTTTCATATCCCTCACGTACTACAAGTAAAGTTAAAGCAGAATCTCCATTATCAGATGTGCGGCACATAATAGGGCGAAATGAACAGGTACACCAGCACACCCGTAACGCTTACATATAACCATAGGGGCCAGGTATATTTAGCCAGCTTTTTATGCCTCGGAAATTCTCCGGTCAGCGCACGGTACGCTGTAAAAAGTATGAATGGAAGAATGATCGTGGCCAGTGCTATATGCGTGATGAGGATAAAAAGATACAGGTAGTAAATACCATCATGCACACCGCCATACTTCGTTTCGTCTGCCAGCAGGTGATGCCCTATGTAGGACAAGAGGAACAGCGTAGACAACACGATGGAGACATACATCAGGTTCCGGTGCAGCACATAGCGCTTGTTCTTTACAGCCAGGAATGCCCACACCAGCAGCACGGAAACAGTACCGTTGACGATGGCATTGAACAGTGCCAGCAAGTGCACATTGAATCCGAGGTTCACATTCCTGAACAGTTTTACATTCACCAGGAATACAACTGCGCCAAATACAACACAAGACACTAACCAGATCAATATACCGGCTTGCTTGTCATTCTTCTTAACTACGGGTGTCAGCATCTGTTTTATTAATTATCTTGTTTTGGCAGATCAAATTTTTCTCCCTTTGGCTTCTCCAGCGTGAGCAGCACTATATCATCCGCACACTTCCTCACCTGCACCACATCCAGTCCGTCATAATAGCCACGCACCTGCCGATTCCTGTCTATCAGCACTATCTTCTCTGTATGTATGAAATCTTCAGCGCCGCCATCGCCCGGCCCGGTCACCACACCCAGTTCATTGCGCGCATAGTTATAGATGCTTTTCTTGTCGCCCGTCAGGAACCACCAATGGTCGGGGTTGGCACTATATCGGTCAGCATAGGCCCTAAGCGCCGGAAATGAATCATGCGCCGGATCCACAGTTATCGAAATGAACTGCACAATGGTATCCAGCGACGCCTCCTTGCGGTTATCCTTTTTAAAGCTCGTTTGCAGCAAACGCATATTGCTGCTCAGTTGCGGACAGGAGGCTGTGCAACTGGTGAAAAAGAAATCCACCACCAGCATTTTGCCGGCAAGGTCTTTATTCAACGACACGGCGCGCCCCACCTGATCTATCAGCGAGATGTCAGCAACCGTATGATAGACCGTGTCCTTTATGGTATGCCCGCCTTCTGTTTTCTCCTGCACTTTATCTACAAGGTAGTGCTTCGGCATGATCACCTTCCCTTTCGACATCCTGCTCACCAGCAGAAAACAAAATAGCGGTACCAAGAATGCTACCGCTATCGCTAAAATAAATTTATTGCTTTTTTTTGATTGAGTCATTATTCAGCCTTTGGCGCTTCCATCACCTTGCCACCCCTTGTAGGTGAATTATTATTGCGATGAAGCCAGTCGCTGCCATCCGCCAGGAATGCAATGATGAACCACACAAACAATACAAGAGGAATAAGAACGGTGATAATAAAGCCTTTGAATTCATCGCCAAGGTGCATGAAACGGGAAACGATATACCCTGCCTTCACCAGCGTAAGGCTGAGGAAGATGAACGCTACAAGCGCCCTTGGCAGACTGTGGCTGTACGCCATACCGAGCGCCACTTCCGCAATTGTAATAGCCAGCAGTATCCAGAACACTTTCCAGATTCCTTTCACCTTCTCCTTGCTCTCGTCTGAGTCGGCAGAAGCGTGGTGCTGCATGATGCCTGAATATAGTTTAGACTGGTCGCCTTCGTAATAAAACTGGTTGTTATGCTGAGTTGAATGTGACATTTCTGATAAGTTGTGTTGTTAGTGTGAATTAGAGGAGGTAGAAGCAAGTAAATACAAATACCCAAACCAGATCTACAAAGTGCCAGTACAGACCGATCTTTTCAACCATTTCGTAGTGGCCGCGACGCTCATAAGTACCGTTAACCGTATTTACCAGCATCAGTATGTTGAAGATAACACCGCTGGTTACGTGACCACCGTGGAAACCAGTAATTGTAAAGAAGTAATTGAAGAAACTGTGAGCAGATTGCATTGCAACCAGCGGATTGGCATCAACGAATTGCTGTGCAGCCCCTGGTTCAAAGAAACCACGGAATTCGCTAACCGGTGTGTGTATGTCCGTGAAAGCACCCCACAGGCCATTGCACTCGCCATGCAGGTGTGTCCATTCCCATGCCTGGCAGCTCAGGAAGCAGATACCGCCAATGATGGTCCACAGCAGCCACCTCGCAACGCCCTTCTTGTCGTTATAGTGACCTGCGTGCACCGCAAGCACCATAGTAACCGAGCTCATGATGAGGATGAACGTCATCAGACTCACGAATAAAAGCGGCAGGTTATGCCCTTCTAAGAACGGGAATGACTTGAACACCTGATTGGCATCTGGCCAAACAGCGCTGAAGAAACGTGTGGTACCGTAAGAAATAAGGAACGCACCAAAAGTAAGCGCATCGGAAAGAAGGAAGAACCACATCATCATCTTACCATAGCTCACATTGTAAGGCGAGCGTCCCCCTCCCCATATGTTCGTATCCTGCGCAGTTCCTGCTGTAACTTGTGACATAGACTTTTTTTAATTACTGTGGTGTTGGTTAGTTAATGAGAAGTAAGTTTTGGGTGCGAATTTGCAAAAGATTTCACTGATTAACCAGAAAAAAGACAAATAAATATAACCACAATGCGTCGACAAAGTGCCAGTAACCACCAGCCACTTCGAGTGCAGTTGCATTATAGATTTTCACAGTTTTTCTTGTCGATCGGAAATAGACAACCAGCAGCGTGACTATGCCTCCCAGCAGGTGTACAATATGTAATCCCGCTATAATGAACAGGAAAGATTCACTCGGGTTACCATTCAGTCGCACGGCTTCCATTTCCTTTGAAACCTGCCTGTCTATGATAACCGCCTGCACCTGGTGATACAATTGATAAAAACCCGCTAACTGCATCGCACTGAAAATAAGCCCAAGCAAGATCGTGAATACCATCAGCGAGCGGTAACGCGGCATCACCCGGCTCTTAAATGCTTTTGTTGCCAGCTGTAGCGTTATGCTGCTGGCCACAATAACAATGGTAGAATACCAGAAAACAGGCGGCAATTTGTAATAACGCCAGTTTGTTTGCGATTCCCGCACCATATAAGCGCTCGTGAGACCAGCAAACATCATGCTGATGCTACCCATTGCTACCCACAACGCAAATTTGTGCGGGTGAATCTTCCGGCGCTGCACTTCTTGTTCCATTATCTGTTCCATTATTATATTAAATTTTATCTATCACCAACGCCAGCAATACAACGGGCAGGTAAATAAATGACGCGAACATCACCCGCCTTGCTGACTTGTGGTCGTTGCGGATGTAAAAGAATACCGAGGCGACAAAATACAAGGCGCCCGCCAGCAGGCAGGCGATCATGCCGTAATTGCCGGTTAGGCCAATTGCCCTCGGCACTACGGCCATGGGGATAAGTACAAGACTGTAGAACATGCACTGCAGTCCTGTGAAGCGGGTCTCTTTTTCGCGGGTGGGCAACATTCGGATGCCTGCCCGGTTATAATCGTCAAATGCCACATAGGCAATAGCCCAGAAATGCGGGAACTGCCAGAAAAACTGGAACAGGAAAATGATCCAGCCACCTAACCCCAGCGACCCGGTCGCGGCCACCCACCCTATCAGCGGCGGCAAAGCACCCGGCACGGCTCCTATCAGCACGGCTATAGGATGCACTTTCTTCATGGGTGTATATACAAATGCATACAGCAGCAACGAAAGGAAGCTGAGCACACCAGCAAACAGATTAAAGTAAAATGTGAGTAACCCGGCGCCTGCCAGCCCCGTAATAATGGCAAATATCCATGCTTCTATATGGTGCATACGCCCGTCCGGCATGGGTCGCAGGCGTGTCCGGTTCATGAGCGCATCACTTTCGCGCTCCAGTATCTGGTTAATGGTATTGGCGCTGCCCGTAACCAGCATACCTCCGGCAAAAAGAGTGATGATCTTTTGCCACATCCCAATATCTGACCATGAAAAACTAATGCCTGGCGCCAGCAAATAGCCAATAACGCTGCTAAAGACCACCATCCCGCTGAGATTAGGTTTCAGCAGCTGATTATAGTCCCTTGCACGCCCCAGTATCGTAACATGCCATTTTGCTTTGATGGGCTCCTCCCGCAACATCTATAGACTGAATAATAATTGAGGCTGCGAAATTACTGATAAATCGCTTTGCTGGATGCAAATCTTTCCACAATCCTGCACCAACACCCTATCAACTACGCCATCAGGCAAAGAACTTCCTCGCCGCAGCTATTGTCTTTTCCACCTCGGCATCGCCTATAGCGGTGCTGATGAACCATGTCTCAAATGCTGATGGCGGAAGGTAAACACCGTTATTCAGCATGTGGTGGAAGAACTTGTTGAACAAAGCATTATCTGCTGCAGCGGCATCAGCAAAGTTCCGTACCGGCTTATCGCTGAAATGCACGCTGATCATGGAACCCAGCCTGTTGATGGTGAATGGTGTGCCCGCCGCCGTCAGCAATTCATTCAGCAACGTATGTATCTGAGCGGTGGTCGCATCTATCCTGCTGAAAATTGAGCTGTCTTCTTTCAGTGTCTTCAGCATCGTATAACCGGCTATCATCGCCAGTGGGTTGCCACTCAGGGTCCCTGCCTGATAAACATTGCCCAGTGGTGCTATGTGCTGCATGATCTCCTTTTTGCCGCCGAATGCGCCGACAGGCATGCCTCCGCCTATCACTTTACCATAGGTGACCAGATCAGCATTTATGCCCAGCCGCTGCTGCGCGCCACCGGGCGCCAGCCTGAACCCCGTCATCACCTCATCAAATATCAACACTATGCCTTCAGCATCACACAAAGCACGGACCCCTTCAAGGAAGCCAGGAGCTGGGGGAATACACCCCATATTGCCGGCAACCGGCTCTATGATGATAGCGGCTATTTCGCCCTTATGTGTTGCAGCCAAAGCCTTCACAGCCTCCAGATCATTGTAAGGCGCTGTCAGCGTATCATTGGATACACCACCGGTTACACCCGGCACGGTCTGTATGTTGAACGTAGCCACACCACTTCCCGCCTTCACCAGGAAGGCATCCGCGTGACCGTGATAGCAACCTTCAAATTTGATGAATTTATTGCGACTCGTATAACCTCTTGCCAGCCTCAGCGCGCTCATACACGCCTCTGTACCGCTGCTTACCATGCGCACCAGGTCCACATTCGGCGCCATACTCCTGATGAGCTCAGCCATTTCTATCTCCAGTTCTGTAGGCGCACCGAACGAGGTGGAACCTGCGGCTTTTTCCTGTATCGCTTTCACCACCGGTTCATAAGCATGCCCCAGTATCATTGGCCCCCACGAGTTGATGTAGTCAACATACGCGTTCCCATCGGCATCATACATGTATGCGCCTTTGGCATGGGTCATGAACAATGGCGTGCCGCCTACACTACGGAAGGCGCGCACGGGCGAGTTAACCCCGCCGGGAATAGATTGTTGCGCACGGTTAAAAAGACTCTGGCTGTTAGTTGTATTTAAAGACATTACATGCAATTGTTTAATGTTGATCAAAGAAACGCAGCGATTATCCGTTTATCAGACGGGCCGCATCTTTTGCAAAATAAGTTGCTATCAGGTCGGCCCCAGCCCTCTTTATGCTGGTCAGCGACTCTATGATCGCCTTGTTCTCATCCAGCCAGCCCATCTGTGCTGCAGCTTTTATCATCGCATATTCACCGCTTACATGATAGGCGCTAACAGGCACCTCCACATTGTCTCTTATCTCACGAATAATGTCCAGGTAAGCCATAGCCGGCTTCACCATCACAATATCGGCCCCCTCTTCCACATCCATCAGCGTCTCCTTTATCGCTTCCCGCCTGTTGGCATAATCCATTTGGTAGGTCTTCTTGTCTCCGAAGCCTGGTGCACTGTCCAGCGCATCCCGGAACGGCCCATAAAAGCACGAAGCATACTTGGCACTGTAAGCCATGATACCTGTCCGGGTAAGGCGCTCGTTTTCCAGTGCTTCGCGTATTGCCTGTATGCGGCCATCCATCATATCGCTCGGGGCCACAATGTCGGCTCCTGCCTGTGCATGGCTTACACTCATTTTCGCCAGTACTTCTACAGTAGGGTCATTGACTATTTCACCATTTTCCACTATGCCATCATGGCCAAAAGTCGAGAACGGATCAAGCGCCACATCGGTCATCACCACCATTTCTGGCAGCGCATTCTTTATCGACCTTATGGTTCGCTGCATCAAACCTTCTGGATTCAACGCTTCCGTACCCTTGTTGTCTTTCAGTTCATCCTTGCATTTAATGAACAGCAACACGCTCTTGATCCCCAGCGCCCACAGTTCTTTCACTTCCACCACCGCATTGTCGATGCTCATTCTGTAGTAACCCTTCATTGACGAAATCTCTTCCCGTACACCGCTACCTTCTGTGATGAACAGCGGGGCAATGAAATCGGCCGGGCGCAGTATCGTCTCAGCAACCATCGCACGTATGGCCGGCGACTGCCTTAAAATCCTGTTTCTTCTGAGTAAATGCATAGCGTTATATTAGCTTTCGTTCTCCAAATAATATAAATATTGATCAATAGCGTCTTGTACCATTTCTTTTGAGCCTTTTAAACGAATTAAAAGTTCTGGGCTGTCTTTGATGGCTGCCCATTCATCTCTGATTTCAATTAAGTCTTCTTTGCTAAACTCAAACTCTTGCTCTGATAATATATTGTAAGCATGAGCTTTCGCTTCATAGTCATGATAAAACAAAATTTGAAACAGTTCTTTGAATTTACGGCTGCAATCTAATCCCGATAGGGCATATAGCATAGAACCATTTTTGCCAATATTTTCTTCATTCAATGCAATATTAAAAAGGGAATCAACTGCCCGACTATCTCCAATTTCTTTGAGATTGAAGGCCGCTATGTTTTTTAATTTATGCTGCTCGTTTGAGAGTAACGAAAAGAAAAAATCGAATGACTCTATTCCTTCCATTTGTCGCAATTTCTCTGCTGAATCGAATGCGGATTCGCTATTATTGAGAATGTCTGCTTTTAGCTGATATGCTTTATCCAATCCTAATATTTTGGTTGCCTGCTTGTGTGCAAAACAGTGTTGACTATCACGGTATCGTTATCAATTTCAAATACCACAAGGAATGGGAATCGGTTCACTTTAATTTTTCTTACCCAATTATTGATTGATCCGTATTGTAGTGGATGCTTGCATAGTTTTTCAAAACAAATATCTACTTCGTCAAGAAAAGAATGTCCCAGGCCGCTTTTCTGTTCCTCATACCATTCAAATGCAACTTGCATATCTGTGATTGCAGCATCTTGCAATGATATTTTGTAAACCATTAAGCACTCCTTTTCTTAGTGATCATTGCTTTAGCTTCTTCCCAGCTATAGAGTTTGCCTTCACCACTTAATCGCTTATTTCTCCGTTCCTCAAAAAGGGCAAGTTCATCTTCACTAAATTTGTGTTCGCTCGCCTGATTATATTCCTTTGCAACTGCGTACATCATTTTTAAAAGCGTTTCATCACTTGTGTCTATATATTCATGAAGTTTAGTACGGATGTTTGCGGTTGTCATAATGCAAGTATTTATACAAAAATAAGATGTTTTCGTTTGGCATTTGTCAGAATCACACCCAATCCTTGGGACGGTAGTACTGCATCATCTGTTCTTCCCTGCTCCCTGGCTTTGGCTGGTAGTTATAATACCACCGTGCGCGCGGCGGCAGGCTCATCAGTATGCTTTCTGTCCGGCCATTGGTTTTTAACCCAAACAGCGTTCCGCGGTCGTGTATCAGGTTGAACTCCACATAACGCCCACGGCGCACTTCCTGCCATTCCACTTCCCGCTCGCCGTAAGCCATATCCTTCCTCTTTTCCGCAATAGGCAGATACGCTTCCAAAAAAGCATCGCCATTAGCTTTCTGAAATGCAATCAGCATATCCTCAGGCTCCGCCTCTGTAGGCTTCAGGTAATCATAAAAAACGCCGCCTATGCCGCGCATCTCATCACCACGGTGCTTGTTGCTGAAGTATTCGTCGCACTGTTTTTTATGCCGTGCATATTTATCTGCACCAAACCCGTCCATCACCCGCTTCAACGTACCATGAAAATGGCGCGCATCCTCCTCGAACAGGTAATAAGGCGTCAGGTCGCACCCGCCACCAAACCAGCTATCCAGCTTGTTCCCGCTTTTGTCGTACAATTCAAAATACCGCCAGTTGGCATGCACAGTTGGCACAAACGGATTCACCGGATGTATCACCAACGACAATCCGCAGGCAAAAAAATTACTCTCCGGCACACCGAACGATTGCTGCATGGCCACAGGCAGAACGCCATGAACAACGGATGTGTTCACGCCTCCTTTCTCAAATACGGCGCCATCGGCTATCACACGGGTCTTTCCACCTCCCCCTTCCGGCCTTATCCACTCATCCTGCACAAATTTCGCCTTACCGTCCACCTGTTCCAGCCCACGACATATCGTATCCTGAAGTGCGTGTATATATTCGGTGAATTGTTCCCTGGTTTTCATGGTCATCAACTTTACACCGCTACGCCGCTGTATTCCTTCACAGCCTCCACAAATGCCCTGGCATGGTCCACCGGAATGTTCGGCATGATACCATGTCCCAGGTTAGCTATGTAGCGCCGCGTACCAAATGCATCGATCATTTCTTTTACTTCCTTCTTTATCTGTGATATCGGCGCCAGCAATTTCGACGGATCAAAATTTCCCTGTATCGTCACATCAGGTCCGGCCATTTTGCGCGCCATCTCCGGTGCTATCGTCCAGTCTATACCAACTCCCGCAGCCGCACTCCTACCCAGGTCCGGCAATGCATACCAGCTTCCTTTCGGGAACAGGATCACCGGGGCGTCCCCGCTCAGGGCCTCTGCTATCTGCAAAAGATAAGGCTGTGCAAAGGCCTTGAAGTCGCCGGGGCTCAGCATCCCGGCCCAGCTATCGAATACCTGCACGGTATCAGCACCCGCTTTCACTTGTGCCTTCAGATAAACTATGGTAACATCAGTTATCTTCTGCAGCAGCGCATGTGCCAGCGCAGGCTGCGTAAAACAGAATTGCTTGGCCTTATCAAAGGTCTTGCTGCCCTTACCTTCCACCATATAGCACAGCAACGTGAACGGAGCACCCGCAAAACCGATAAGCGGCACACGTCCGTTCAATTCGCTCTTGGTCAGTTGCAGCGCCTTCATCACATAGTCCAGCCGTTCTTCCGTATCGGTAACTATCAGTTTTTCTATATCTGCGGCGGTCGCCACAGTATCCGGCAATATCGGCCCCTTCCCTTCTTCCAGCAGCACTTTTACGCCCATTGCCTGGGGTATTACCAATATATCGCTGAATATGATGGCCGCATCCACGCCTACCTGATCCACCGGCTGCAGCGTTATCTCGCAGGCCAGCTCAGGCGTTTCCACGCGCGTAAAAAAGTCATACTTATCGCGCAGCTTAATGTAGTCAGGCAGGTAACGGCCTGCCTGGCGCATCATCCACACTGGCGGCCGGCTCACCTCTTCGCCTCTTAATGCCTTTAGTAACAGGTCGTTTTTCAAATTCACTTTATCTTTTTTTTAATGATTTTTCTTGTTGTTTCAAGTAAGCAATGGCCAGCCTCAGCACTTGCTCTTTTACCGGCACATCACTCACTACTACTTTGTTTTTCGCACGTTGTTTCAAGGCCTCAGCAGTGGTATTACCAATGGCAAACATCACCACACCCTCCCCTGGCTCATTCATGCTGAAGTAACTACTAACTGCCGAAGGGCTGAAAAAAAGAACACCATCGTACTTTGCTTCCATCTCCACAGGTGTCTCACGCGTTTCATACACCACCAATTCCTCAACAGCTATGCCCGCTCCCTTCAGCTTTCCAGGCAGCGTGTCCATCCGTTTATCACCACAAAAGAACACTACTTTGGTAGTACTCCCTTCTTTTATGATCACATCTGCCAGACCTGCTGCATCCTTAGCGTCTGATGCCACTACCTGGTTCGGAAGATACCTTTTTGCCACGGCCACGGTAGCGCCACCTAAGCAAAATACCCGCCAGCCGGCAGCCCCAAATCCTTCCTTACTGCATACACTCCGCACCGCCTGAACACTGGTAAACACTACAGTCAGCGTTTGCTCACTGTAGTGCAGCAATTTACCCTCCACCCTGTCTGCAATGTCCGTCAGCTGAATGAAAGATACACTATCCAGTTTTATTCCTTCACCGGTAGCTATCCCATCCAGAACCGGGTCGGCCGCTACGGTATTCAGTATGGCCAGTTGCCTGCTCATTTGCCAAAGCTATCTAATATCTCCTGACCGCCGTTTGCCAAAAGCATCTGAGCCGCTTCTGTTCCTATTGCGCCGGCATCGGCCGCAGGTAATTCCCTGTGTATCTCAGCTTTTTTCCGGCCGTCAGTACTCAGTATGCTGCCGTCAAATAATATCACATCACCGTCTATCTGTGCAAATGCACTGATCGGTGTTGAACATCCTCCCATCAGCGCACGCAAAAAATCGCGCTCCGCCTTTGTGCAGAGCTCTGTATTTCGGTCGTTCAATGGCGCACACGCACCCTGTATCGTACCGTCGCCCTGGCGGCATGCTATCAATATTGCGCCCTGCGCAGGTGCCGGTAGCATCCAATCCAGATCCACGGCATTGTCTGGCCGCAACCCGATCCGCTCCAGGCCTGCAGCTGCAAAAATAGCGCCGTCCCAATTACTTTCCCCCAGCTTGCGCAGCCGGGTATTTACATTGCCCCGCAAATTTTCTATTTCAGAATCCGGATAACGATTCAGCCACTGCGCTTTGCGCCTGATGCTGCTCGTTGCGATCAGATAACTGGCTTCGCCCTCGGAAAAAGACATACCCGGCCTCGGCACCAGAATATCAAACACCCTGGCCCTTGGCAGCACCGCTGCCTGCATCAGCCCTTTGGCCATCACGGTAGGCACATCTTTCATCGAGTGCACCGCCAGGTCTATCTCTCCCTTCAGCAGGGCTATATCCAGCGCACGGGTAAATATGCCCTGTACGCCTATCTCGTAAAGTGGCGTTTGCAGGTCTGTATCTCCGTCGCTTTTTATGTAAACCAGTTCGGCTTTGTGCCCGTTAGCATGCAACAGCTGCTGCACTGTCGTGGCTTGCCACACAGCAAGCTGGCTGTCGCGCGTGCCGATCTTCAGTATTGTATCCATGAATTGCTATGAAATCGTTTATAGCTTCGATGTAATGGCAGCCCGGGGCATTTTCGCGCCGCATCTTTGACGCCATCACATTAATGACACTTTGTATAGACGCATCGCCCCTCGATACCGGGCAACGTTCTGCAGCCGATGAGTTGAACAATGATGCATGGTCGCCCATTTGCAATAACTTGCTCTTTACTTCTTTCAGCAGGGGCACATGCCTGCGCATATCTATCCAACCCCTGAATTCTTCCATATGCTCGGCTATAATGGCCAGTGCTTTAGGAATTTCATTCTGGCGCATCTGCAGTGTCTCGTCCTTTATCTTCGACAGTTCATCTACGTTCACCAGCATCACATCTTCCAGCTTACCAACTTCGGGATCCACATTGCAGGGAATAGAAAGATCAACAACCACTTTGCGGCCCTTACCTGCCAGGTGTACCGGACGAATTACCGGAGCCGCAGCATTTGTAGATACTACGATCACGTCTGCTTCATCTATCTTTTCCTGCATCTGATCGATAGACGCCCATTTTACATGCAACTCTGCGGCCAGGTTCATAGCAGTCTCAGCCGTGCGGTTCAGCAGGGTAATATTATGTGTACCTAAATAATCTACCAGATTGCGGCAGGTGTTGCTGCCTATTTTTCCGGCGCCTATAAGCGCTATTTTCAATTCATCGGCTACCGGGCGGTGTTCCTTTATATATTGAACAACCGCAAAAGATACCGACACAGTGCCGCTGCTCAGCGCTGTGTTCGTCTTCACGGCCTTGGACGACTGCATTACTACATTCAGCAGGCGCTCCGTGAACTGGCCTATATGACCCGCCAGCTTCGACTGCTTTACTGCCTTCTTTATCTGGCCAAGTATCTCAAAATCTCCCAATATCTGCGAATCCAGCCCCGCAGCTACCCTGAACAGGTGACCTGCGGCCGCATAACCCTGCAGCAGATAAGCCATGTCCAAAAACTCAGCAGCCGTGCCGGGAGTCTCGCTGCACAGCAGGTTCGCCAGTTGTTCTGACGTGTCCGCGCAGCCGTATATCTCCGTACGGTTACAAGTAGATAGGACGAAAAATTCGCTAACGCCATAATCACTCGCTTTCGCGAGCAATGAATCATATTGTTCAGGACTGATGGAAAACGCGCCGCGGGTAGCAGTATTGGTCTTTTTATAATTGATCCCTATTAGCCAAAAACGCGCGATTTCCTGTGAGTGTGTCTTGTCCATGTTCCGGATCTTATTGTCATCACAAAGGTAATTTGGCGGTCATCCGCTGGCTAATTTATCTGTCAAATCATGGTCATATTCAGCACTGATAGTAGTCAGTGACATCAATCATCAAACACCTGGTTTCACTTTCACACGCGAATAGCGATATTTGCCCTTTGTTACCTTTTAAATATTAACTGCATTGGCAAAACGCGGCATCATACTCATGAATCTGGGCTCTCCAGACTCCACCAGCGTCAGCGACGTTCGCAAATACCTCAACGAATTTCTGATGGATGGCAGGGTCATTGATATGCCCTACCTGTGGCGCACCGCACTTGTAAAAGGTATCATCAGCCCTTTCCGCGCTCCTAAATCGGCTGAGGCCTACCATTCCATATGGACAAAGGACGGATCTCCGCTCGTCCATCTCACTTACCAGGCCAGGCAGCTGCTGCAGCAGCGGATAGATGCACCTATTGAGGTAGCAATGCGTTATGGCACGCCATCCATGCAGGCCGCATACGACAGCCTTATAGCCAAATTTCCGGATATAGAAGAAGTGATCCTGCTGCCGCTTTACCCGCACTACGCCATGAGCAGCTACGAGACCGCAGTCGTTCATGCCCGCGATGTGCACAAAAAAGGCCGCTATCGCTTCGCGCTCCGCTGCGTGCCGGCATTTTATAACGACCCTGTGTTCATCAATGCACTTGCCGACAGCATAAAGCCCCATCTTGATGGTAAGAGCCACCTGCTCTTCAGTTATCACAGTATTCCGGAGCGCCACATTCATAAAAGCGACGTTACCGGCAGCCATTGCCTCAAAACGCCGGGCTGCTGCACCACCCCATCACCGGCTCACAAATATTGCTACAGGCACCAATGTTATGCAACCACTCAATTGGTAATAAAGCGCCTCGGTTTGTCTGAAGGCCAGTATAGTGTATCGTTCCAGAGCAAGCTGGGCCGCTCGGCGTGGCTCACACCAGCTACCACGGCCCGCATGCAGCAAATGCCGGCCGAAGGTATCAAAGACCTGCTGGTGGTATGCCCTTCGTTTGTGAGCGACTGCCTTGAAACGCTGGAGGAAGTGGCCATCCGCGAAAAAGAGAATTTTATTGTAGCCGGCGGCAATTCATATACATTCATTCCCTGCATGAATACCCAAAAGCAGTGGATAGATGCTATGGTGCATTTATTAAGCACTGCTACCGATTTACCTGCAACCATTCAATAGACACCAGCTATGCTATACGATTACATCAAGGCGCTCCATATCATCTTCATTGTTACCTGGTTTGCCGGTTTGTTCTACATCGTGCGGCTCTATATCTATAATACCGAAGCCGGAGAAAAGCCCGAACCCGAGCGCACCATATTGCGCAACCAATTGAATATCATGATCCGCCGCCTATGGTTCGGTATCACGTGGCCGTCGGCTGTGCTCACGCTTATTTTCGGCCCGTGGATGTGGTACCTGCGCTATAATGGCTTCAGCCGCCCCGAGCAGTGGCTGGAAATAAAGTTGTGCTTCGTCATCGGTCTTTATGTGTACCATTTTACCCTGCACCGCATGTACGCCGATGAAAAAAAGGGCATTTTCAAATATACCTCTACCCAGCTCCGCATCTGGAACGAGGTCGCTACCATATTCCTTATCTCAATAGTTATGCTGGCCGTGGTCAAGCAGGGCATGAGCCTGATTTATGGTGTCGGGGGGCTGATCCTTTTTATTATTTTACTCATGAGCGCCATACGCATTTATAAGCTCATACGCACAAGATCAAAGAGTTAGATACCCAACAAAGCTTCTTTTCAGCCGCGGATTGGGGAGTTTTTTCCTCAACTATTTCAATACCGGGCTGGCAACCGCTGCCACCGCATGGCCGCCATTTTTCTTTTTTTCGCGAAAAACGAGTTCTATTTAATTGAAAATCAATTCAAAACACGCAGAATTAGTCATCAATTCTGTGAAATGAAATGTCTGACACGATTTTTGCTCTATTGTGCAGGTTAAGGACCCAATAATTCCAATTATGTACAATTTCAGGATCGTCAAACAGGATACCGGCGGATATAGATTTGAGTTGAAGGGAATAAAACTTCTGATAGATGATTACCAGGTACGCGACAATTCACACATCCTTAAAAATCCGCAGAAAGCAATAGCTTATTTCGACCTGGGCGACAGCATTTACGGCGTTTCCAACAGTCCCGTATCTTACCAGACAGCGGAGGCATTTTATGATGCCATCAATCAGCAATATCATTTGTTCACCGACGATAGCAAGGCGGCCGCGCATTAGTGCAACCAGCCTGCCTTATTACTTTGCGATAAACATACAGGGCCCGCCTTAGTGGCAGACCCTGTGTTATTTCCAGTATTCTTTTCAGCTTATTTCTTAGCGGCAGGTGCAGCTTTTGCAGCCGGAGCCTTGGCAGCAGCAGCAGCTTCAGTTTCTGCCTGACGAAGGGCACGTGTAGTAACTACCGATGCAATAGGAATACGTGGTGAGTTCATGATCTCCATGTTCTCTTCTTTCACGTCCTGAACGCGGATGTTGCCATAAAGCTGCAGATCATCAATATTTACGACGATGGCTTCCTTCAGGTATTTTGGATAGCAACGCACGTGCAGCGCTTTTATCTTCAGTTCCAGACGACCACCGTCCTTCACACCCTGAGCCTGGCCTACGAACTTCAATGGCAGCGTAGCCACAACCTTGCGGTCATCTACCAGCTCCAGGAAGTCAATATGGTTCAGTGCATCTGTCACCACATCAAACTGCAGGTCCTTCATAATGGTCCTGTAGGTTTTGCCGCCCACGCTTATTTCAGCGATCTGGAACTCTGGTGTGTAAACCAGAGAACGGAATGCCATAGCAGGCGCGGTGAAATGGATGGTTTCTTTACCACCGTATATTACGGCTGGCACCAATCCTTCAGAACGGAGCTGGCGTGTGTCTTTCTTGCCTGTTCCGCTTCTGGCTTGTCCTTCAATTTTTACACTTTTCATTGTCTAAGTGTTTGTTCTCTTCAACGCCGGGCGCATCATCCACCTAACATCCGTACGCTGAATCGTTCTTTCAAAAAAGGTTCCCTTGTGGGGGTGGATTTTTTTGTATAAACAGTCGTTTTTAATGCTCAATTGCTGAATGGCTCAATTACTCAATGTTTTTAAGTCGTAAGCCATTATTAATTACTCAATTTGCCAATTCGGCAATTTCTTATGCTCGGATGACACCAATTGGCTAATTGCCGAATTGTCTCATTGCCGAATTACTTTCTATTCGAATGTATGAACAGCGAGCTGATCGATTTATTCTCAAAGGTGTTGCGGATGGCCACGGCAAAAAGCCCAGCGGTCGGCAACACTTTTATTTTGGGAGATTGCTGTTTCAGCGGTATTGTGTCGCATACTACCAGTTCCTCCAGCACCGAATTCTCAATGTTCTCATACGCTTTGCCACTCAACACCGGATGCGTGCAAAAGGCCCTCACCGACAAAGCGCCACGCTCTTTAAGTATGGCTGCCGATTTGCTCAGTGTTCCCGCAGTATCGCAGATATCGTCTATCAGCACCACGTTCCTGCCCGTCACATCCCCTATCACCGTCATGGCAGCCACCTCGTTGGCACGCTTGCGTTGCTTGTCGCAGATCACCATATCTGCACCAAAATACTTCGCTACTTCGCGCACCCTGTTGGTACTTCCCACGTCGGGGGACGCAAAGGTAAGGTTTTCTATCTTTAAATTTTCAATATACGGGATAAATATCGCCGAAGAATCGAGGTGATCCACCGGTATATCAAAAAAACCTTGAATCTGAGGAGCATGCAGGTCCATGGTCATTACGCGGTTGGCGCCGGCTGTTGTCAGCAGGTTGGCCACCAGTTTAGAGGCTATGGAAACCCTCGGCTTGTCTTTTCTGTCCTGGCGGGCAAAACCAAAATACGGGATCACCGCTGTGATGTACCCTGCCGATGCACGGCGCGCCGCGTCTATCATCATCAGCAGTTCCAGCAGGTTATCGGCCGGTGCAAAGGTTGACTGTACCAGGAAAACATAATCGCCGCGTATCGACTCCTGGAACACCGGCTGAAATTCGCCGTCACTGAATTTTTGTACGATCAGGTCGCCCAATTCCTTGTCATAGTCGTGCGCTATCTTTTCGGCGAGGTACGTAGAACTGGTACCCGAAAATATCTTAACTGATGAATCCATAAATACAAAAGAGTGCGCAAAGTTAACATTAATTTTCATCGCAGGCCGGGAAAAATTCCATGACGCAAATCCTAAATTCCAAATCCCAAATTCCAAAATCCAAATTCCAAATCCCAAATCCCAAATTCCAAATTCCAAATTCCAAATTCCAAATTCCAAATTCCAAATTCCAAGTGCCAAATTCCAAATACCAAAATCCAAATTCCAAAATCCAAGTGCCCCTTACTGCCCTGAGTTCATTTTGCTTATTACCTGTCGCCCTTTTAACCTTTTAACCTATTAACCTTTTAACCAATTAACCAATTAACATTATAACAATTGCCACATTCCATCACATTCCATCACATTCCATCACATTCCATCACATTCCATCACATTCCATCACATTCCATCACATTCCATCACATTGCCGCATTCCATCACATTCCATCACATTGCCGCATTCCATCACATTCCATCACATTGCCGCATTCCATCACATTGCCTCATTCCAATTCAACCATTGAGCAATTCAGCCATTTAGTAATTACCTTTGCGCCCGATGTACACCATAAAGTTCAATTTTGAGCAGAAAGGACTGACGCCTGTTACCATAGAAAACGTACAGCCGGGCCAAAGCATACTTGAAGTAGCGCTGGATAATCAGTTAGAGCTCCATCACAACTGCGGCATGGTTTGTGCCTGCAGCACCTGCCATTTATATGTGGACAAAGGCGCCGACCTGCTGCCCGACCTGTCTGACCGCGAAGAGGATTTCATTGACCGCGCGCGTAACCCACGGCTCAACTCGCGCCTGGGCTGCCAGTGTGTGCTGGAGGGCAATGGCGGCAGCATTGAGGTAACACTGCCCGATCAGTCCCTTATACACGGCGATTAATTTACACTCACCAACAATACCAACAACCAATGGCTCATTTTGAACCGCCCATTCACTGGAACGACCACGAAGACATAGCCCAGAAGCTGTATGAACGCTTTGGCGACGACTTTACCGAGAGCAAGATCTACCGCATCCGCTTCACCGACCTGCTGGAGTGGGTGCTGGAGATACCCAACTTTGCCGGCACCCGCGAGGAGAGCAACGAAGGCCACCTGGAAATGATACAGAGTAGCTGGGTATATGAGTGGCGGGACTGCCAGGGTTAATTGGGCAATTTGACAATTCGACAATTTGACAATTCGACAATTCGGCAATTCGACAATGTGATGGAATGTGATGGAATGCGGCAATTGTTATAAGGTTAATGGTTAAAAAGTGGGCGATTGTAATTTTGTTTCGTGATTCGATCGGCGCTGCAAAATGACCATCTACCAAGTACTATTTACTATCTACTATTTACTATCTACTGCAAAATGAACATTCTCGAACTTTTTACTCCCGTGCGCACTTTTGTTTTTGATGTGGATGGTGTGCTCACGGACGGCAACCTGATGCTGACGGAGGACGGCCACATGCTGCGCAGCATGAGCATTAAGGATGGCTACGCCCTGCAATTGGCCATTAAAAAAGGCTACCAGGTGTGGATCATCTCTGGCGGAAAGAGCGAGGCTGTGCGCGCCCGCCTCAACCGCCTTGGGGTGAGCGAGGTGCACATTGGCATTGAGAGCAAGATAGAACTGCTGCACAATATTGCCCTCACCACTACTACCCAGTTCCAGAGCATCCTGTACATGGGCGACGATATACCGGACTATGCCGCCATGCAGGTGTGCGGCCTGCCCTGCTGCCCCGCCGATGCCGTGCCTGAGATAAAACAGGTTTCCAAATACATCTCGCCCTATGCCGGTGGCAAGGGTTGTGTGCGCGATGTTATTGAAAAAGTACTCAAACTCAACAACGACTGGGATCTGCCACAGATCACTTACGGGTCGTAGTACAGTGCGGGTGCGGAGAGCGGGTGCGGTGGTGCGGAGCTCTGACAACCTGTAGCTGCCTGTGCTGAAATGTCATTAGCGCTACTTACCGCTCTAGACCTCATCCCCGGCCCTTCTCCACGGGTGGAGAAGGGTGTTCGATGTCCGGCCGGGGGGCCGGGCGGGTGAAACAGAGCGAGAGCGGGTGCGGGCGCGGTGGTGCGTAGCCCTGCCAACCTGTAGCTGCCCGTGCTGAAATGTTATTAGCGCTACTTACCGCTTTGTACCTTATCCCAGACCCTTCTCCACGGGTGGA